>WLWI01004518.1_pt1 | contig 11763 bp, 8 predicted proteins | sample 6701501 | NCBI WGS metagenome assembly WLWI01 (sample SAMN12718690, study PRJNA515312) | sponge metagenome | isolation source: marine sponge | host: Mycale hentscheli | place: New Zealand: South Island, Marlborough, Capsize Point | collected 2014-11-01
ACAACATCAAAATAAATAACTGTATCTTAGTACAAATTGTGGTTGAATGTACAAACGTTTCAGCTACACGGAGCCTTCATCATAGAAAAAAGCTACCACTATTGTTTTCTCACTTTGACAGTATTTTTTAGCCACACCAAGCATGCATGGAATAGCTGCAAATACAGGGAACATGCATCGCTCGCTTCGCTATTTTGTGCTATTAGAGCGCATCACTAGTTGTATTGTGTGTTTGTGTTTAGTACTCAGGGGCAATATTTTCTATGTCTGTGTGTGTGTGTGTCTGTGTGTGTGTGTCTCTCTCTGTGTGTGTGTGTGTGTGTGTGTCTGTGTGTGTGTGTGTATGTCTCTGTGTGTGTATGTGTGTGTGTGTGTGTGTGTGTGCACATGATATATTTCTGCAGGTATGGAATGAAGATACGTTTTCCCCATTCTTTGGTCATGACATTTCTCTTCCATGAAGGAACGTAAGTATTTTAAAAAACACAAAAAAAACAGTTGCATAGCAATGGGAGAGGGAGGGTGGGTGGGAGGGGTCCAATACAGGAAAGCTATCCGATATTTGCAGTATTGATATGGTAGTTAGAGCAGCTATGAGATAGAATGCCATTATGTTGAGACTCTGGCACCTCATATCAAAGGAACCGAACATCAGACATTCGTACTAACCAGTTATCTGAACAATAAAAGGACGTATCGATAGTTCTATTTTTTGTTGTTGTTGTTGTTGTTTTTTAGTTGTTGTTTTTAATACTGGAATTGCCACAAATGGAAAAAGGAAATTTTTATCAGAAGAAGCTTAATATTTGGGAGAATAATAGACTGGGGAGTAATTTTAGCTAGAGTTCTGAAGAGTTCGGTTTAGAAAGTCTGCAATTAGCTACAGAGAGACAGGAAGAATATAGAAAAGTTGCAGCAGAATCAGCTGACCCTAGTGGCCTGAAGAAGAGGTGCATTGTCAGAAGAGCTAAAGATAAAAAAAAATTTTTTATAGTGGTATGCATGTCTGGTTTACACAGAAGCTAAAATTAATTATTTAGATATTTCAGTACGAAGTTAAATTATGTCATGTTCGAAGTTATGTACATGACAAAATTTCGTATGCTTATTTCCTGAAAGTTACTTAACTCTAATATAAGGTTCTACTGGAATAAGGCACTGAATTACACTATTCCTAAAAAAAAAAAAAAAATAATAAAATAAAAGAAGGCAGTGTATGAACTGTCATATATTGGAATTAAATTCAAACCAGTAATTATATCAGGGACACTGAACTTGAGGGTTGGCTTTAATTAGGATAACAGAGCATTTACTATTAATCACATTATTTTCCTTTTCTTGTGAATAATTTCCCTCGCTCCAACTCATGCAGGCTGCGAGATAAATTCAAGTTTATCATACAGGCCACGTTTCAACACGCACGCAACCTGGCAATTCTGTCGACCATTTATAAGGTTACCACCATGCTGCTCCGCAAGATCACCGGGACCAACCATCCCATCATCACATTCGTCGCCGCATTCTTGGGAGGCTACTTTGTATTTGGAACAAATAACAAGATTAACATGCAGGTATGAGGTGGGCATTATTAGGACATAAAGGTTCTTTTCTTCTTCTCCTTTTTTTTTTTAATTTTTTTTTATACATAATTTATTGAATGTGCTGCAATGGAATAGAGCTGTTTGACAATCAATCCAACTACCAATTTGGAATTTGGGGTTAAAAATAAATAAATAATGTTGTGTTCTTTTTGTAAATTTCCTTCTTTTCTCTCATTAGATAAATCTGTACATTATGTCACGAGTAATTCTGGGGCTCATCAACACGGCCAGAAAGAAGAATCTCATCCCTCAGCCCAATTTTCCCGTCTTCCCCGTGTTTGCTGGGCTCATGTGGGGTCTCGTGCTGTGCCTGTTCGAGAACCACAAAGACACACTCCAGCTCTCTCTGCAGAGCTCCATGACCTACATCTTCCATGACAGCTTCATCTGGAGTAACATCTGGGACTTCCTGGTGTACAACAACCAGTTGCTATGGTGATACAGGACTAACATTGGCTAGGAGTTGTGATATTATTTATTTGTACACTTTTTATTTAATTTTTTTTTTTTTGCAATAAATTAAAAGAAATTAAAGGATTTTCAAACATTTTTGCCAATTTTTTTTTTTTTATGTAGCATTACTTAGGGTTAAGTTGAGTTATTGTTTTACTGCAGTGCTAGTAAACATGCACCCATAATGAAATAATTAGCACTTGCCTGATGATTAATAAAAAAACAAATATTGGAATGGGGGGCATTTGTTTTGATTGCAACTAGACATTAATTATGTAACAAATATTGACTATGTACTAAAAACGTGCTAATTCCTTCAATTCCAAATAGCTGTTATTGTGTGTGTGTGTTTTTGTTTTTGTTTTTCCATCAAGAAAACATATATTTTCCCCCTGTAAAGTTCTCACATTGATGTTTGTAATTCTTCAAGAAAATAGGATTGAAGAATTCATAGATATGTTTGTATGTATGAGAAATTGTACAAGGGTTAGCTCATAGTCAGTACCACCTTCAGGAATTAAGGCTTATGGCGATTTTTGTGAAGGTATATACCCCTATAGTTGTGAAGTATATACCCCTAATGATGGCAGGTCACAGGTGATAGCTTTTGCATGTAGTTGCAGCCACGCCAATTTATTATTTTAAAAAAATTTTTTTTTTTAATACTATAGAACTGCAGAATACAGTTAGCCTTTTTTTGGTTGAGGTTCATGTCACAGTTTTAATTTTTGGCTCTAAAATGTTCTTCATATAATTTATTTCTCAATACAACTTGCTAGTGTAGGGACTTCGGAATATTTGCAATTTTATTTCACTGAATTCAGTGGCAGAGTAGAAGCCATAACCTTGCAACCAGGTCCTTAGTATATATTAATAGTTTCTAGCTGTTTGAATTGAGTACAAATCACTTGCTTGCCATTTGTCAGTAATGAACTTGGTATATAAAATCATGAATTTTTATTTTCAGTCCATGTGTAATATCACTAAGTTTTTCTGAGATCCAGTTAGAATCACTTTTAGTTTTTCAATTGAAGTCAAATTGTATGTGGTATTGCTAATGCTGTGCATTTCAATATTATGCTAGAGACAACGATTATTTTGGTACTGTGGTAGCTAGCTTTGCGTGAGTTTTATTCCAAAAGAATAGTATATTCTAGACACTTTCGTATCAACAAATATTTTCGTAAGACAGCAATTCAGAAAGCTTTGCATAATAAGTACAATGTGAAACTACTTGAAGTCTCACCAGTAAACCTAAAAGTGCAAAAAAAATCTGAACAGTGTAAATTTCTTTATAGCAACACTGCATGTTTTGTGAAGAGAACTGCACTCTTGTGAGGACTCAAGGCTAGGGTCTGCCATATTATGCTCGAAATATTTAAAATTATTATTATTTTTTTTTAATTGAGTTATTCTTCCGAATGAATAGTATATTATTCTAGACATTTTCTTATTGTTCTCTTATTATTATAATTAGAAATAAGTGAATTTGTGAGGATTGCAGTATAGCTAGCTGTATAGAGTTGGTACTTATGAAATGAATGAGTAAAACTATCAGTCTCTTACTGAATTACTGAATATGAAGGATTGTATATAGCTAGCTAATCTATCAGTGAAACCTTGAACATATTGTAAAAATGTTCAATGAATGGAGGAAAAAAAAAATGCTCTGCTGCAGCTGAAAAAAGTTCAACTTTGAGAAACCTTACAGAACATTTGGGGGAAATGAGGATTACGGCATTAAAGAATTTTGATATGCTTGGCAGTGGATTCACATTCTCTTCCTTTCACATTCATAGGTCGACTGGTAATAATATACATTTTTTTCCCTAAAATGCCTCAGCAATGTCTGTACGATATTTAAAAATACCATGATGCAGGTTCAATTATGCCAATGATGTATATATAAGTGTAACTGCCAACTCTGGCAACTGGCTACAATTGACCACACAAAATGGAACCTCTATGTTCTATATATATTTAACCTATGCTAGAGTTATTACACATAGGTCTAGAATATGTTAGTCCAACTTAAGTTTTCACAGGTGTGAAATTAAATATTCACAATTTTGCTGAGTTCCTCCCACTGAACACAGATGTCAAGCAAGAGATTTATATAACTTGCTATTATGCACAATAGGTTCTCAATACTTGCCATAAGCCTTATTTCCTGAAGATGGTACTAATGACCAAAATATTGGGATGTGACTCACGGCCTAATAGCTCGCTATACAGTACTAGTAATCAGCTTCCTTATCGTGTCTATGAAACTCATTGAACACCAACAACAATATTTATAACAATACAGAGAAGCAGTAGCTAATACATTTAAATTCTCAATATGCAAACCCAATATAGAAGTAATTAAGAAATCAATATCGATAACAACAGATCAAACAAAATTGTAAGAATTACATTATATTGCACCGGCTTCGTCTCCTCGTTGGTTGTAGCTCGTATTGAAATATTTCTCGGTTATTTTCCATGAGGAACTTTAGAATTGATGTGGCGTTTCTATATGAGACATTCGGGAATAAGTCTTTTCCACAGAAGACACACACTGAATCCAATTTCATGTTATTTTGTTGGCTGTAGCGGACCACCTTCACCATAGATTGGGGGCAAATAACATAATAAAGAGTTAATATGCATTGGCACATTTATGTACAAGTAGTCATTACATGAAGGACTCACCTGGACAAACAAGAACACAACCATATGCAAGGTTTCCCTAGCTTCTAGATTCTGTTTGCCTAGTACATTCTTCACGGCAGCCACCTGATGCAAATTTGGTTATTAGCTATAATTCTTAGCCAAATTTTATAGTGTTTAAATAACTAGTGGTGTGTTTAGCACAAATGGCGAGCGAGCCTAAAACTACTACACTAATGGTTTAACTTCGAACACTCAAGCTACTAAAAAAAGTCGAGTTTATTAATTACGTATGTACGGTTTCAATGCCATAGTAACCACTCCCAGCAACTGTTTGAATTAAAAAAAAAAAAAAAAAAAAAAAAGCAACAAAAAACAAGTCACGTTATTTAAACTTTTTCTTTGTGATATTCTTAGTAATAGTTGTAACTCACAATAGTTTCACACAACTGAACATACCTACACAAGACTTATGGACAATGAACAAGTAAAATACTGCTGTGTAGGGCTTATAACTATGTCAAATAGCGTATGAACTTACCACAGCCATTAATTCGAATAGAAATGGAACTCCCGTAAGTTTTTTGACCCCGCACCCGTGAAAGAATTCAAAGCGGTAAACAATTCAATTTCTAGGATGATACTGGTAATGATGGATAAACAAAAGGATTCTGTTTAGTGATGTCTGGGACGGGGTCTAGCACTGAGCTAACACGAAAATACGAGAGGGTCAAAGTACAAAATGACATACGTACGTCCAAACATATATACAAACAAACAAACATCCCCGAAATTGTGTTACCCCTGAGAGTGTCTCGCTCGCTCTCCAATAATTAAAACACTTATAATTTCATAATACACATTTCTCATTCCACTTTCTATTACAACTCACATTTCCACTACACGAATGCTCATACATTGAGTTTAGTGTGTCTCGTGAGAGAAGGCGTGGCTGAAGTAGTCTGAAGTGCAGTTTGAGGAGACCAGCCACTGTGTGACAGTCTTGAACTCCTAGCAAGTTCACCTCATCACCTGCCATAATGAGAACAGTATTTCACACTGCTGATGTGTTGGCTATCTCTAGGGTTTGATGGGAGGAAGTCATGCTATTGAAATATCTAGTCTTGCACGCATGTACTACATTCTTACCACGCCTGAATTCTGCCAGGAGTCGATGAATCTCTCGTTCATTTCCTGACTCTCTTAAGATTCTTCTTGTTTGCAGCACATGCTCCCTGTTGAGGTAACCTATACACTGGACCACAATACACTGGATGGTGTCTTGGTGAGCAGCTAAAAAGAATGAAAGAGAAAATTATTATGTGTATATATATATATATTATATATATATATAGCAATAAGCCTATGAGCCTTTCTGTATCACTGGAAGTGAAGATTTTATATTATAAAAACTCATCAGGCACTTAATAATAATAATAATAATAGCTAATAATAATAATAATAATAATAATAATAATAATAATAATAATAATAATAATAATAATAATAATAATAATAATAATAATAATAATAATAATAATAATAATAATAATAATTCTTTTTTTATATAAAGCAACAACCACAAACAAAAAAGCTACGACACTTTTATTGAGATAGTAATTTAGCTAATTATTTGAAACTTTACACCTCTAACTTGGCAATCTTATATTCATTTGTTTCTCCTGTTTAGGAGTTATATTGACCAGTTGAGGCAATTATTAGTAAGACGTTCCATGTTGGTACTCTCAATACTTAATGTTGTTTGTGTTACCTAATGGTTGGAAAACACTAATGGCAGAATTGCACATTATCACTCACTTGACTGAGTTGTATAAGGAATCATTATGTATGTTATAGTTACAAATTACTATCTCTTTCTACTGCCGATATTTTATTAAAGTATTCTTGAATATTTTGTATTGCTAGCTAGCTACTTCTTTTATTTAAAGGGTTTTGGACACTGCACCCTCTGACAATGCAGCTGCACTTGATTTATGTCATGGCCACAACATTGTGGTTCTATAACAGTGTAAGCTATAGGTTAGATTGAATGAGGACTTGCCAGTGCTTGCATATAGCTTTAGTGTAACAATGGGCTAAGAATATTATATAATTGAAGGTTACCATAGTGACTCCTCCCTTATTACTTTTTTTTATACCTATTACTCTATTCTTATAGTCTTATGTTTACCAATTAATCTCTCAGAAGACTTTATTCTTATGAAAACTCCTATTATTCTTTTCATAAAGGCACTAAATCTAGTTAATTATAATTCAGATCTTTTTAAATTGACACCATCAATATTAAAAAAAAAAAAACAACAACAGCAAAACATTACTGCATTGGTAGTCAAGCAATTCCAATTTTTATATAAGTGTTGTAAATTATAGTCTTCAAGAAACGATTCTTTTTTTAGAAAAAACGTGTTTGTCGGTATAGAAAATGCTCTTTCTGGTGCCTCTGGAGAAAGCTAAACTGGTAATATCAGCCCACATGTTTAGCCCAGTTAGGAAGATCAATCGCATGTGAACTACGTCATATTAAATCAAATAAATTAGCTTAGACAAATCCTTAGAGGCAGTCACATATATATATTAGGTAGCTCTGGCTTCAGGCCATTATGACTTGTGTTAAATTCAAGAACAGATTTGCATGTTAAAAATTGATGAGACCATAACATTTTAGTAATAGTTATCAGCTGTTAGGAATAAATACACTGTACTTACCCATAAAAGAGAACTTGAAGTGGGCGGAAGGAGGAATGAAGAATAGAATTAACTGATGGAAAGGTCCCTTGTCAGTAATGGGATTTCTCAACAGAAAAAGAAGACAGGCCAGGAATGAAGACTTCAATTAAAATAATTTTTGTTGCTACTACTTTTTGTGCAGCAGTTTTTCCAGACAAGGTTTAATTATAATTTCATTATCTAGCTAATTGTAGGGGCTCATAAAGTTAATGTGGTGTAAGAGACATGAAACATTTTGAGGACTTTTGCAACCAAATCAGTGCAGTAGGCAAATGCTGTTTTAAGTTTACACATGTAGCAACTATGTATGTATGTATGCATGTATGTATGCGTGTATGTATGTATGCGTGTATGTATGTACGCCTATCCCAGTTGTACAACAACAGTAGCAAATTATATTTTTTTGTATTATTTGAAATATTAAAATGTGACATAAATTGTGCCGGAGTGTCAAATCTTCTACTGTGAAGTAAAAACAAATTTAGTGAAATGGAAGTGCTGAATTAAAAATTAATAGTTGCTGAAAAATTGAGAAACTGAATTAAAACAACAACAACGAACCAAGTTCTAAAAAAATAACAAAACAAACTTGCATAGATTAAAAAATAACAATAATAAAATAGAATAAAAAAAGGGGGAAAAAAAAAAAGAAGAAGAAGAATGGATTGTTACTAAGGGGCATTTTCACATAGCCCAGTCAACAGCCATCTTTCAATCATATCCTTCTACTTCAAACTGCCCATCTTCTTCAAAGTCATCTTCTCCTACCTTGTCTTCCTCCTGCAGATCTTTCAGGAGTTTGTCTTTCTTAGCAGGCTCTGAGTCGGGATGGAATATTCGGTGGCAGTTGCCGACGAGGAAGCTGGTGATCTGCACGGCACTACTGGGAGGAAGGTAAGGGAACATGGAAGGACCACATGAAGTGGCCAGCGTCCCTACTGTCATCATGTTAGTGGAGCTGTGAGCAGTCACCTGCAAATGAGCTGGTATTAATGGAATCCTGAGTGATAGCTATATTGATGAAGTTGGTTATGAATTAAATTAATTTAGTGTTAATGGCATGTGTAAATTGTGAAACCATTACCGACATAGAGGCAACAAGAAGAGGAAAATTAATGGAATTGATCCACATGATGCGTGTGTGTGTCAGATAAATTGAGTTTATGTGTGCTAAATGGTAGTATTGCAGAGGAAAAAATGAATGGAATTGACCCTGACAAGGTGGATGTGTGTATGTGTGTGTGGTGTGTGTGTGTCTGTAAGCATGTGTGTGTGTGTGTCTGTGTGTGTGTGTGTCTGTATGCATGTGTGTGTGTATGCATGTGTGTGTGTGTGTGCATGTGTGTGTGCATGTGTGTGTGTGTGTGTGTGTGTTTGTGTGTGTGTTTGTGTGTGTCAGACAATGGAGTATTGTGTGCTATGATAACTACTCCATGATGCATTGCTTCTTGTATGTTTTATCCATTTGGAAATTTCAGACAATGGAATGAATGAATGAGAGGAGTGAGGTGAGAAGAAAACAGTTACTGGAATGAAGATAAGGAAAATTACACACAGCACACTTATACAAGGAGGTTCTCACCTTGGACAACATCTCCATGACGATGCTCAGAGTTGACATGACAACCACATCCAGTTCGCCCAGTTCGTTACACACTCCTTCCACCTTAAGACACACAAAGTGCAAATCACTAGTTAAAATTACGTGGATTAGCAAAAATATGCAAGTCAGGCAATTGAACCATGGAAACAAAATTACTGTCAAGATTGCACAATAAACACAGGCATCAGAGCCTGTCTGGCTTTGGCCGGAACATTCTTGTAGAAAATAGTAGAGATAATTAGCAAACATACATGATAGCTGAAGTATGTATAAGATGGAAATTTAGTGCACACCCTCTACAATATCTTCATCATTTTCCAATCTGATGAAGGTTTCTCTCCTTAGTGACTGGTAGTCTTCTGGCGGGAGTGAATGCTATGGATTCTACTAAATGTAGAGAAAGGCTGTGACTAAAAGAAACTATTAGCTGAGCCATGAATTTGTGTTCCCTTTATTTTCCCAGTTCCAGTAATCAGTAGGTGAACTAGCTGCGGCTCAACATGATCGTAGGAGTGAAATTCAAGGAAGTTGGATATGTACAAAGGCACTGGTCGGTCATCCTCCTGTGGAGCACTTCCCTGAACTTCCAGAGCTTAACAACTGACTTTCTTTGGTACTAGATCTTCTCTCTCCCCCCTCTCTCTCCATTCAACCTGTTCATGCCTTTCTCTGGATTAGTGTCTCTAGAAACATATTGTTCCTGCTTCAGTAATTTCTAGAATAAAAACAACACCCCCCTCCTCCCCCCCTACACACACACACACACACACACACACACACACACACACACACACACACACACACACACACACAACCTTGTGACTGATGTACAAATATAGGTTGTTGTTGATGTCCCATACCTAACACAAGGCCAACTCACTAACCACTCAGTTTAGAACACACCATCAAATCTCGTCACTTACATCCCTGTTCCGGACATACTCCATGATGGTAGTGAGAGTGGGTCCTCGAGGGATGAGAGAAGTCTTCAGTTCTCTGAAGTGAAGTTTGAGGAGACCGGCCACTGTGTGTGGATCCAGAACCTCGTGAAGATTCACCTCGTTACCTGCCATGGCAACAAAATAGGCCAATCGAATTAAAAGCCTCATCAACTTGCAGCAGGCTTCAATATTTTTTTTTTTACATCGTACGTAGGATGTTTCAGAATATAAGTACTACTACTACTATTACTACTACTCTATTACCACTAGCAATGGGAGATGTGGCAAATATTTACAGTAGAATGTCAACGTTGGGACCGAGAGGTATTCAGATAACTGAGCGACACCCTACTGTATTCCAAATACTACTACTGCTACTCTATTACTACTACTACTACTACTACTACTATTACTACTAGCTGTGGGAGATGCTGTAGAATAGTTATTCCATCAATGTGCAAGGAAATGAGGAGAATGAACTTCCTCATGGGGCACGATTGACTGTGGGGAAGCCCCAGAGTGACAGCTGTGCAAGTGTAAGTGTTCCAGTAGACCGCCTAGCAGTGATGTTACTATTATTATTATTATTATACTATACTACTACTACTACTACTACTATTATTATTATTGAATTCATTGACCATCTCAAAAGAGTAAAGTGACTATGTATGGCTAATTCAGTTCAAGAGTTTCATTCACCAATACATTTTACTTTTTTTTTCTAAGTTTCAGATGATTTTAACCAAAAGAAAGAGAAGGAGGGAAAGGGAGAAGAATTAGTAGCAATGTTTAAAATAAAAATATACACCCTTTTCGTCCTCGCTCCAAGAGCATCCATTTTCTATGAGTGCATAGACCTAAGTACAGGCTATACATTTAGTTATACTCTCCTATCACCACCATGAAGCTATAACTGTTCAAGTCTGCAGCACTGCAGTGAAGGCATAGAGTAGGTGCCTTTCAAAGGCTCCCCTCTAAAGGCTTGCTACTGTACTTTGAGTGTAGAGAGTCACCTTTTAACAGTAAGCTGAATAGCCATGTTTATAGAGGACATTTGTAAGCCTGTTCTGGTGTGTTGAATACAATGGCTGACAGATTCAAGCAGCATAAAAGGTAGCTAAGCTGCCTATTGGAATAAAAGGGCCCGAAAGTGTTTACTGAATGGACACTAAATCATTGCTTCACACACACCCTCTAATACGCCAATATATACGTATCTCATGGCTTTTAATGGACCCTCATTCCAATTCGCTTGCTCGCTTAATCATTGACCCCTTTCCTAATTACAATCACATCACTTAACAAATTGCCAGTGCCACAATTAAAAAAATTGCTGGCTTTATAATCAGCCCCTGAAAAAGGCGGATATGCTTCTTTAACATGACAAAATACAGAATATGTAAGCAACATTTGTGATATTACCAGAGCTGATGGCTGCAAATACTAACTTCTTTGAATCAGTGCCCCCTGTCTCACCTATCATGAACCCTTGTCGGAGTTTGCGAATGGCCGCCAAGTCTCCCGGCACTCTGAAGAGCCCTTGCTCGAGCAGCACTGACTCCTTGTTCAGGTAAGCCACACACTGTACCACAATGGGGTCGATGATGCCCTGGGGGAGGGGGTCTTGATAGAGTAGGTGTGGCATAGGCGAGAGAGAGAGGTGGGTATACAAGGGGGGGGGGGGGGGTACAGAGGGAAGAATATGATGAAAATTATGAAAAAGAAACTAGGGTTTAGCAGGCCTTGCATAAGAACACTAAAATGT
>WLWI01004519.1_pt1 | contig 11760 bp, 4 predicted proteins | sample 6701501 | NCBI WGS metagenome assembly WLWI01 (sample SAMN12718690, study PRJNA515312) | sponge metagenome | isolation source: marine sponge | host: Mycale hentscheli | place: New Zealand: South Island, Marlborough, Capsize Point | collected 2014-11-01
GAAGCTATTGCTTCATCATATGTTCAATTGCTTATAGATGCGAAAGGTAAGTTTTTGAGTTCTACGTATGAGAGCTGGTCTCTAGCACTACGAGATCTTAACAATTACTACTCCTTATTTCCACATGCTCATCTTACAAATACTGAGGAAAATTCCACTGGTGCACTAGTCTTGAAAAAGCTTGTTCAAAGAAATTCCAAAGTACTGTGTGTTTTGTCCTCTACTGAGAATAACAATATACTTGTTAGTTGGCATCCTATAATTTCTAAACAACAAGCTGAACAGGTTTACTTCTGGGTAAATATTGCTGGTAGCAAGAAGAAAATTATTCATCCAATTCTAGAATCTGTAGGAATGAAAGTGACACCTGCTCCAGCTGGACTGATGAAATCTTTTAATAATATCATTAGAGAAAGAGAAAGAATACAAAGGCACCGTGAAAATACAGAACACAAAGAACCACGTGTTATTCCAGCACATCAGCCAAATTCAGTATTTCAATACAAATCTTTTAATAATATCATTAGAGAAAGAGAAAGTATACAACAGCACCGTGAAAACACAGAACACAAAGAACCACGTGTTATTCCAGCATTGCAGCCAAATTCAGTATTTCAATACTATACTAGATTTAGCAAGTTTTATGAATCACAAGGTATGAAACCTACTCCTGTTGAGTCAACTTCATTTAAAACGATTGCTAGATTTATGCAGTTTTTTAATTACATTCTCGGAATTCCAATTGATGACCACACATCAAAGCTTGTTAAAGATAAGGAATCCTCAATTGAAAGTAAAACGCGAATTAGTTCTTCAGTGGCAAAGGAACCAAATGTAGAAGATGTGAAGATGAAAGATGAAGAAACCAAAATGCGAACATTTCCAGACTCACCATTTTCTCATTTTCTCTTAGTCACTGCTGATGGAGTACTTAGGTCATTCGATGAAACCAAAAAAGTATTAAACTCCAAATTTTTTGCACAATTTTCAAAAAAGCAATGTTTCTTTTTGCATCCTGACTGTCAGACAATTAAGTTTGATCCATCATATTTTATAACACCGTATGAAGAAGAAAGAGAGGGGAGGACAACTCTGAACAATGACTTCAGTCACATACTGGATGTTTTAGGTAGTTTACTTTCTCCAGTTCTTTGTGAAAGTACTGCCATTTCTTATGCTTCCAAGATTATAAGCAATGATACTCTAATTAGTGTTTGGGATTGCCTACATGAAGATGAAGTTTTTAAATCGTACAGTAATAAAATTCTTGAACATTACTGTTTGCTGTTAACTATAGATGATCGGTTGTTATCTATAAATAATGATGTCCTACCTTGTGTTATTGAATCACAGCCAGTTGAGGAGGATTCATTTATAGACAGTAAGCATATGATAGCTATCATGAAAGCTCTTCAAATGCCTTTCTTGGACACTAGTGTAATTTCTAATGTTGAGATGCTTGAATTACCTTCTCTTTCAAAACATGATAAGATACTTTGTAATTTTTATCATGTTAACCAACAAATACCTCTTACGGCTATTTTTAAGTCCGATTCATCTCACTATGATACTCTTATATCATATTTCTCTCAGGCAGCTAAACCAAGTGATCAGACATGGCTATATCAAATCTCTTCTCTTCCAATTTTCACGACGATAGATGGAAAGCATTTGTCTCTATCAAACAAGCATGCATATATCTGTCCTGATGACATGTGCGCATCTGGATGTGAGAAGTGGATTACTGAACCCATTGTATTTATACGAAGTGCACAATGGACTACTATGCTCGGGTCGGTTGATCAATTTAAGATGCGACCGATTACATATGAAGAACTATACTGCAAATTTATTTTTCCAAAATTTTCACAACTCAATGAAGCAGAACGACACGAACATCTAGTATTAATCAAGCATGTATATTTCAGCTGGAAGTATAGGTGTGATAAAGAAATCACTGGGAAAGTGGAAACTACTTACAATGCTAGGAACTTTGTGGAGTCACTAAAAGAGTTAAAATGTATTGAAATGCCCTCTGGTCTTTTAGATTGTATTAAATCATTTTCTGATCACAAAGTTAAATTATTTCATGCATTTCCTAATGATTTTTATCTACTTCCAACAAAATTTCAGGAAAATGAGTGGCTTCCTTTTTTTAAAGAGTTAGGTCTTCAACAAAAACCTACTAAGGGACAATTCATCAAGCTGTGCAGGAAAGTAAGCACTGGTGAAGTTGGAGGGAACACAAGGGAGTGTTCTGAAGCCTTACTAAAGTATCTATTTTGTGAAGAGAGAATAAAAAAATGGTTTCAAAAAAATGATTTTCTCAATGAAGTTTCAAAAATAGCTTTTGTGCCAGCTTTGAATACATCTAAAGTTAATTGGATCTCTCGAAGTTATTCAAATGAAAATGATCTAGTGTGCCTTAATGGTTCTGCTACTAAAGAACTCATGAGTCTTCTATGGACAGTGAAACCTATAGTTCATATTCCAATAGACCAACACCAGCAGATTTGCAGTAAACGTGCATATAATATGCTGTACAGAATGAATTTTATTTCTGCAGCAAATTCTAGAGATGTAGTTTGCAATATAAGTAACATCTGTGTTAACTCTCCCTACACTGATGAAAGACTCCTCCAGCACTATCCTGAAAAGTTTATGCCAAAAGAAAATCAAAACAATTTTTTGAAAGTAATGTCAGAGAATTTTAAACATTCTCACGAATCCCAAATTTCAATTTTACAAAAAGTATCATGTATTCCGGTATTTTGTGATCCAATGGAAAATGATAAAAAAAAAGTAGCTCTAGTGAATCCTACATCTGTCATCTCTACAAGGAAGACTTCATCTTTAGAATATTACTATCCTTATCTGCATCGTCTTCCTGAAGAATTGCTGAGTGCTATGTCTATTCTGTTAGAATTGGGAGTAGAATCTAATCTTGAAGTCCACCACATGCAAACAGTTTTAGAAAAAGTTTTTACAAGGTCTGAAGGAAAGCCATTGGATCCCAATGCTATGAGTTGTGTGGAAAAGGCTCTAAACTTTCTTTTTGATTACATCACAGCAAATTATTCTCCTAATAGTAAGCTTTATCTCCCCGATACCGAGAATCATTTGAGACTTTCTACAAATATGTTGTATTCAGACTCTTTGGCTTACCACCGTAAAATTGATCTAAATTTAAAGGGACTACATATTTATCACTTTGACAAAACTGAGGTTAGGTTTGGCTTTAGCGCATCAGATTTTTGTCGCATACTTCCTGAGAAAGTTCGACCAAAAGCTATGTCATTGAGTTGTAAGCAAATTCCTGATGAGCAATCTCTGTCTGTATTTCCCAGTGAGCGTACTAAGAGTATAGAGACTTTACTTCATTATGAGACCAACTCTTTTGCCGTCATGCAAGCATTCAAAATTATTTTAAAGCAAAAGGCTCATAATAGTTTAGAAAGTATTGTTCAGGATTATTTTATTTCGTTGAAAGTAGAGGCTAAACAAGACATGAAGACAAAGATTGTATTGAGAAAAGATGTGGCAACAGTAATTGGCTTTACAGTTTCTAAGTTCTATTTTGAATCATGCGATATTCCTCGTACAATATTCATTGATGAAGAATGGGATGAATTTGATCTTGAAGATGTATTCTCTGAAATTGCTGATACCCTGTGCGAATTGCTTCTGAAAGAATACAAAATACAATATTCGCCTCACGTCAAACAATTTACCAGTTTCATTGAAAGGTTCCTGAAGACAGAAAATTCTAAGAAGCATATTTTTCTTCAGAGATATGACATTGTTCTTCCTACTCCAACAAAATCACAATTTGAATTTACTGTTGGCCAAGTTATTCCAATTGATTACCACCATCAGCTTCAACAAGACATCAGCAATCTGTTTTCCCCCAGGGAATACGTAGCATATGAGCGGCCGCACACACAGCAGTTTATTGTGGCTCAAATAATTCACTTTGTTCGACCAGATGATGATGATGATGGTGATAACGAATGTTGTACAAGTCAAGTAACTAGAAAATATCGCATTAGGATAAGTAACAATGAGATGGGTGGTGAAGAAATTGTTAGCATTGTATATCTTTATAAGATTATTCCAAGTGATGAAACGAATGAAAGAACATTTGTTCCTCATGAAATTTCATGTGGGAAGCCTGCTTCTGAAACCATTACTATGGAAAGTGACATTGAAGACATCAAGGAGAAAATTCAGAGAGATTTACATGAAATAAGCAAGTTAGATTCGGATTTGCAACAATCAGCTTTCAAGCGTATGTATTTAATGTGGCATCCTGATAAGAACCTGGAAAACACAAGCAAAGCAGAAGAAATATTTGTGTTTTTGAAAGAGGAAATTGAGAGTTTTAGTAGAAATATTGGTAAAACAGAATTTTTTTCCGATTCGTCAAACGAATTTTTTAGTACGTGTGAAGAGAGAGCATCTCAATACTATTATATGGAGAGAAAAGCAACGAGTAATAGTCACTTTACACCTCCTAATTCAATTTATCCTGATCATGAAGAGGGTAGGAAGTGGATAGCGCAAGCTGAGATCGACTTTAGGGTTCTTTGTGCTATTAGTACTTGTGATAATGCCTGCAACTTTCATGGACATGTTTGCTTTATGGCCCACCAAGTGGCAGAGAAAGCTCTAAAAGGAGGCGCATACATTCTGTGTGGGCTTGATGATAGTTCATTACATCAGCATGACATCGTTGCTTTAGCACGTGATCTAGAGACTGTAAAACCTGAGCAAACAAGGAGCCTTGTCAACAGTACTACTCCATTACGGTCATATTATTTGAACACTCGATACCCAAATCGTTGGTCTGGAAGTGAAATACCTGCAGATCATTATGAAGAAGCAGATGCAGGCAAAGCTAGAGTATGTGCTGAACAAATTCTTGACATTATAAAAGCCATAACTCATTAAGTTATTTGTGAAATTTAATCATAGTAGCTCTTTAAATAGAAAATGATTTGTAGTTTAGGAGAATTTGGAATTGTAATTTTGTAGCTAGTAGAGACATGATCAATTTTAGTTTTGTTCACTCTCTTTAGATATTTGGAATATTTTTATAGAAGTTACCACATTTTGGTTCATCCTCACATTTAAATTATTAAAACAACATGCAATGGACAACTTCCACAACTATCAACAAATGGGCATACAAATAAACAAAAGATTTTACAGCTCATCCATAATTGAGAAGTTCAATTTTTTTACTTGCTAAGTAATTAACTGTATAACCTTGTAAGCGAAACTGATGATAAAACATTAACATATATCTCATAGCATGCCAATGAACTAATTACTGGCTAAAATCCCACGTGTAATAATAATGTGCTGTCGTTATCAATACGAGTATAATTGTCTTGGTTTTCACAACAATCTGTTAAACATTGTTATAATGTTCCTTTTTGCTATCAATTTCGTTTGATAATTAATCATTTTAATCAATGATAACAATATGACCAGTAACACAATAACAACAAACAGCTAAAGTGACTCAACAATTAACAGAGCTAGACTCAACTAAAAGAACTCTGCCCTAACAATTAAATGGTACTATCTTATATAGAAAGATGACCTGACCACAAAACAGGAGGGAAAGGAATTAACCACAAAAAAGTAAAGACTCATAAGTTAGGAATATTCACATATAATAATGCTTACTAAGGCCTGCCAGATTATGTTTGAAACATTTTTTATTTTATTTTTTATTTCTAAAAAAAAAAAGAGTTTATTATTCCAAAATAATAGTATATTACTCTAGACATTTTCGTATTATTATTCTAATTAGAAATAGTGAAATATTGTGTGGGTAGCTGTATAAAGTTAGTACATTATGAAATGAATGAGTAAAACCGTCAGGCTCTCACTGAATTACTCAGTATGAAGGATTTAGCTAGCTAATCGTTCAGTGGAAACCTTGAACATCCCATAAAAATATTCAATAAATGAAAAAAGAAAAAGAAAACATGCTCTGCTGCAGCTGAAAAAAGTTCAATTTTGAGAAGTGAACCCTACAAAACATTTGGGGGTAATGAGGATTACGGCATTAAAGAATTTTAATATGCTCGGCAGCAGATCCACATTCTCTTCCTTTCCCATTTGTAGTCGGCTGGTAATAATATACATTTTTTGTCAATTCTAATGCAATATGATTGTCCGCGAGTTGCTTAAAAAGAGAATCCACTTAGCATAATTCTTGATATTACTTGCTGACTCTGAGCCGGACTGACAGCTCTCCCAGTATTTGTAATCCACCACTAAGCATAATTCTTGATATTAGCTACTTGCTGACTCTGAGCCTGACTGACAGCTCTCCCAGTATTTCAAATTTTCTTCTTTTCATTTTAGAAATACAATAATAGAGTGGCCAACACTAACCCAGCTGCTTTAATGAAGGTCTACATCATAACCACATTTCCACACATGTTTATGTCCTTTGTTATAAAAGAAAAAGAAAAAAAGCACTATTGATTTTCCGACTACAATGAAGGATAATATGGACTAATTATTTTCATTTCTCCTTATTATTCTCCTAAATACCCCTATTATTCTAGAATTATTCCACTATGTTATTACATGTTTATTATTCCAAAACAAATGCTAGCACAATCTGGCTAGGCTTAATACTTACCCTAAGCATGCAGGGGGATGGGGATTCAGGGAGTTGAGGTGAACCCCCCTCCCTTTCTTTCAATCCTTGATTATCAAGACTTCATTTGACCTGAATTTATGTTGTGGTTATGGTCAGTTACAGTAACAATGCGGCATAATTGTTAACAGATAAATAAAAGCTGCAGATAACCAGTACACTAGCTATAGCTGACATTGGAATTTTTTTGTTACCCTGTATCATTCAATTGGGTTTGTCTTGGGATGCCGGCGAAATGAACACCCCTTTTTAATAATCCTCTCTACGTCCCTGCTAATTGGTACAAGGCTTACTTTCATTGACAAAAATACTTTTTCCATAGATATCTTCACTGCAGTATGTAGGCTAATTTATTTTCAGGAGCCATAGGTAAGTGAAGACAAAGTGTGAGAGTGACATATCACTCTGACAAAGTGCAATAAGTAGTTTATAAGCCAGATATCTCACTGCAGTAGTTAGTACTGCAATGCCTAGGATTGGTAATTCAAGTAGTAAAGCTTGCTATAACACTTTCCACCACACATCCCAGCTAATGGTTTAGCAGCGGCTTTGACTGGGTTGAATGGGCTTAGCCAGCTTTGCTTAACAGCTTTGTGGCCATGGCCTGAACCATTGTGATATGGACACAAAAATCATATAATATTTCACAATGGCTTATGTATTATCTCAGAGACAAGAGAAAATTAAAACTGAAAGTGAAATATCTTGCTATATCACTCATAGACGGAGTGTAGTGTATGTTAAATATCCTCACTGCAGTAATTTGTAAGGGTTGAGAATTCATTGTGTAAAGTTGGCCGTACAACTCTGAGTATTAACTCATAAGGGCTCATCAAACCCATAGCTGATATTTTATTAGCTTCTCTGACCTGGCTGGTTAGGCTTCCCCAGAGGAAATAGCTGTAAAAACCCAGAAAACTGGTATGTTAGGGTGAAGGTACTAAGCTTGCTAATACTGCATATGTGAAGTACTCATGACATCGTATGATATCCTGAGATATTTCAGAGTCAACAAGTATCTAAAATACTATAGTGAAGACATCTAGCATGGAATATATATATATTATATATATATTTATTCCACGCTAGATCTTCACAATGTTATTTTAGGTACGTGACCAGTGAGATATCTCACATTATCACATAATGTTATCTCATGGCTGTATTGGCAAGCTCATTACCCTATAAGTTATAGCAACTGGGCCTGGCTTACCTACCTACCTACCTCTCTGTCAAGCCTACCCAGCCAGGTTAGAACAGCTGCTAAAAATATCAGCTGGGGGTGTGTGTGTTGTGTGTGTGGGGGGGCTAAAGAGTTTTACGCCAACTTCACTCCTAGGGTTACCACCCTAATATATACAGACTACTTCAGTGAAGATATCTAGCATGGAGTAAACCACTTATTATACTTGTCAGAGTGATATGGCTAGATATTTCACTCTCAGAATTTATTTTCACTCGCCTGTGACAGGGGCACTAAATAGAGTGAAGTTAGATTGTCCTGTCTTTGAGCTGAAAAAGTACTGCATCATCGGCAATCCCCAGAAGGCTAGAGGGGGGCACACATCATGTTCATATTACACCTTGTAATCGAATTTCATAATCTTCTTTAATCTAAGTTCTTATCAACTACAGAATACAGTTAGTATTCACTGCTTTCATTAGGAAAAATAAGTTTTCTGTAGCTTGTTATGTAATAGAGAAGAATTGATAGTCCTGATAAAATTAGAGCACATTTTATGATGCCTTTTTGATGCATTTTTAAAGACAAGCAGAGAACACCGAACTGAGAGACATTGCAAAGGAATTCATAAGTAGAGACTAAAGAGACTAGAATGACTAAAGCGATTAGAAGAGACTAAAGATATTAGAAGAGACTAAAGAGAATTAAAGAGACTAAAGAGATTAGAAGAGACGAAATGAGACTAAAGAGACTAAGTGACTATAAAGAGACTGAAAAGACTAAATTAAACTACAAAAGACTAGAGAGTAAAGAGACTAGAAGACTAGAAGATACTAGAAGAGACTAAAAAGACTAGAAGAGACTGAAGAGACTAGAAGAGACTGAATTAGACTAGAAGAGACTATTGAGACTAGAAGGGGCTAAATAGACAAGAAGAGACTAAAAGAGTCTAGAAGAGACTAAAAGACTGAAGAGACTAGAAGACTAAAACTAAAGAGACCAGATGATACTAAAGATACTAGAAGATACTAGAAGAGATTAAAGAGACTAGAAGAGACTAAACAGACTCAAAGAAACTAAAGTGACTAGAAGAGACTAAAGAGATTATGAGAGATGGCTAGTTATTTAGCTTATGTTATAGGAATTATGTTCTTTAAAAAAAAACTCTTGTAATGAGAGTACAACTTACATAAAAACAAACGAAATATCTCATAAGCAGGCTAATTATTTTAACGAGCCGGACAACATGACAGTTAGTCCAAGTAGCCATGGAGCAGCCCACACAGCTCAACTTCACTGTTAGTGATGATTAATTGTTTGTCCTGAAGACTGCAGTGGAAATGGCAACTTGTACTCGGTTTGGAGATTGTGTGTGCTGAGATGGATTCTACGAAAAGGACTGCAATCAAAGGGAGAAAATTTTGTCATCATTAAGTTCAGAAACTTGGACTTATTTGAGCATTGGATTTTTATAAGAAAAAGGCTGTCTTTATTCTTATGTGTCAGATATAGACTTTTTGATTCCATAACTCTTGAAATAAACTTAGTTGACAATATTTTGTAGTTAATTGTAGTATTTCCAGCGACTCAATTGTTTTTTTAAATTTGTTTTCACTCTTCCCTTTTCCTTCCTCCATTTTTCATCTCATTTGCTTCTATTGTCGTTGACACCTCCCATGGAGCCTTCAGTCTTCAAAGCAATCTCAGTAGTAGACAATGAGAACGAGTATTGGCTACCATGGCTAGCTCAAACCAAACTCAAGGTGTAGGATATTAGGGATAATGTGCCAGAGAATGCAAATTTCAGCTCTGGGATCAACACAGGAGGTGGGATTGGGACAAGCTTCTTTCAAGGGAGATTGCTGTCCTCCAAATAATTTCCCAATCCAACATTCTGGATATCTACCAAATTGTAGAGACTGAATGAGAAGTGCTTCATTGCATACGTATTGACTGAGAATGGAACACTAACGGAGTACATGAACTTAAATGTTTGCCTTCCAGAACAGGCACTCACTTCATTTTCCACCAAATGTGTGAAGGTCTGTCTTATTGCCACTTTTTAGGAATTTCTCATCGAGACCTAGATGGAAAATGTCTTCTTCACAAAACATAAAGATATCAAAATTGGAGGTAAGTTGTGTTATTAATCTAGATTTTGGTTTTGGCTCTGGACTCACGACATCAGATAAGTGACACCTGCTGGGGATTCTACAGTTACTGTGCTCCAGGAAGCTATCTTGGGATGCCACTACAATGCTATCAAAGTAGATTCATGGAGCATGTAAGTATTTTAAATACCTTAAAATGTGTATATTATCACATTACAGCCAACATTTGAATATAATGTATACATTTTGTAATTGGGGGTGTGATTCTCTAACCATGGTAAGCAGTCAGCTGCCCTTATGAGAAGACTGTAGAGTTCAGTATGGTGGATGTAACTACTGCATACTTCACCTTGATAGCCAACTCAGAGAGAAAGTGAAATTCACACATTGCTGAAGGCTATTTATAATATTCATATATACCTTCGAAATGTACTTCAAGCAGTTCTGAATGTTGATGCTCCATTCCGTCCATTTCATTACAGAAGTGCAGACTTGGAAGTGGGTGACGGCCTATCCCTCCACTCGACCAACTTGGAGGGAAAATTATGCCAAATATACAGTAGAGAAATATCCCTCTTCCTTTTTCAACACTATTGAGACTGAATATTTTAGCCAGCCAAACACACTTCCCCAAGTTAATGATAACCAGCACCATGCAGAGGAAGTTATGACTCTCAACCGATGAAGAGAAAACCAGCAAGAATTTGCTATGCCAGAGGACAATGAAGTATCTGAATCTGGTTCCTATGGTGCAGAAACTGTGCCTCATATTGCGAGTGATAAAGAGGAGCCAAATGACACTTGTGTGTCCGACGATGAAGCATCAGAATTGGGCTCTTGCTATTCTTGATGTTGAGTCATTGTCATCTACTGAAGATGTACATTTTAGTTCTATTTCAACTCCTACCACTAACACTTCCTCATTATCAAGATCATCAAAAAGAAAAGTTGCTTTGTTGCTTCGTTAGAGCAAAATATATCCAGTTTGCTGCCTTCATGAGATGGTTAAAGTGTCATTCATGAAAACATTATTCATGATATAAAATGTATTATTTTACTATCAACAGTAATATGAAATATTATAATACGACAGTTTGAGTTTACTCTTGATACTTAAAAAAAATGCTAACACATTGCCAGAATTCAAAACACAATTCAGTTAATTTGCTATATAATTCCTAAGTTAAATAACTAATCTCTTAGTGTCTTCATTCTCTTCTTGTCTCTTCAGTTTCTTCTCTTTAGTCTCTTCTAGTCTCTCTAATCTTACTTTCCTAGTTACTTCTAGTCTCATTAGTCTCTTATAGTCTCTTTTGTCGTCTTTTCTAATCTCATGTAGTCTCTCCTATTCTCTTTAGTTCCTTCTAGTCTCTTGTATCCTCTCGTTGTGTCGCGGTGTAGAGTATAGTCTATAGCATTTTCTAGTTCTTTGCAGTCCTGTTGTATTCCAGTTCTTGAAGTTATTACATAGCCTCTAAGACACTACTAAATAGACTAGAAGAGACTAAAGAGATTGGAACAGACTAAATAGACTTGAAAAGAAAAGAGAATAAAGATATTAGAAGAGAGTGAGACTAGAAGAGACCAAAGAGACTAGAATAGACTAAACAGAATAGAAAGGAATAGAGACTAAAGAGATTAGAGGAGACTAGAAGAAATAAAAGAGACTAGAAGACACTAAAAAGACTAGAAGAGACTAGAAGAAATTGAAGAAACTGTATGAGACAATTGGTTATTTAGCTTGTGCTATAGGAATTATATTCTGTAGCTCTTAAAATGATGTA
>WLWI01004520.1_pt1 | contig 11760 bp, 4 predicted proteins | sample 6701501 | NCBI WGS metagenome assembly WLWI01 (sample SAMN12718690, study PRJNA515312) | sponge metagenome | isolation source: marine sponge | host: Mycale hentscheli | place: New Zealand: South Island, Marlborough, Capsize Point | collected 2014-11-01
GCATTTATTATGACATAAAGTAGTAGACAGTTGACTGACTATCAAATATTATTATTAATACTTGTTGGACTTAATTGTAGCAAGGTGTCTTAGAAATTCTTAATCATGTGATATCACCATTACAATATTATATAGTTGTTACTCCACAACTTTGATTACATATGATAAAGTGGGGAAATAATAAGAAAGGTGTTGTTATACATTATAGTGATGTCAGATGTCACACATAAATGTGTATTCAGAGTTATAGCTCCAGTTTAATAAATCAGCAGACACATAGGGGATAAGGGAGGGAAGGGACTTTATGTTGTTGTTTTTTCAGGTAAGGAGAGCAGAGTTACAAGTGAAACCAGTATATGTACACATATTTTAGTAATTTTGTATACAATCTTTCATTAACTTTTTGTTTTCCTGATTTTTTTTTGGGTTAAAATATCCCAAATTCTCTGAGATTCCAAACTTTCTTAGTTTAAAGTAGTCACATTAAAAATATCTAGAAATAATAAAAAAAAATTAGTCAGTTTACTATACATAGACTCAATTTTGGCTATTTCGTGTTGTCTCTCAAGAGACTCCTTAAAGAAAGTAGTTCATATACTTTTCCCAAAGAACTTAAATCAAATTTTAGTATTATAAATAAATTATATTTTTTGTATACTATAGAACATTTTTACTTAAATTTATGCTTATTAATAATAATGTTCATTTAATATTAACATGATTCAAGGTGAATTGATTGCAACAAGGATTGTTCAGTTTTAGTTTTTATCATCCACTCCATTGGTAATTTTAGTTTAATCGAATTTGCCATCGTCTAAAAAATTGAGATTTAGTTGTTGCAGTAACGACCACAGATTAAAAATATTATTCCTCAGTTAATTTTCCTCAGTAATTTACTGTGCAAGCCCCATATGAGAAGGCATCACAACAAACACATATACATCTGTAAGAACAGGTATAAATAACTTTGTGTGATCAAGTGTCACATGAATGATATCATTGAAAAGCAAGTTGTCATCATCACTTACTTTACAACAACAATGGGTAATGTATTAGTCACAGCAGGAGTGAGAGCCACCTGAATAGATAAAAAATGAGGGATTAAACTTTCTGAAATGATTACAAAGTCTCAACTAACTTTGTAGTTGCTACTTAGTATATGCGGACATTGACAGTTTAGAAATTATTAATCATGTGCCTGAGGGATGGACAAGATTCCTTCTCCAGTGATGTATCCCAAGAATTCCAAACTTGAGATTTTCTGATGATAGGATAAATTAATGTAGACTAAAATTCTATAATTCAGACATTATGGCACTGAAAAATAACACTTCAAACTTCATGACATTGTATTGAATAAGTTTAATAGTATTAATTGATTTCTGTAAACCATAGCAGCGAATTTCTTGTAATGACAACTGGCGTGTATTGGAAGGCATCATTAGTAGTTACTGATATACATTTATTAGTATGGGAGGCATCATCATTAATTTGCATTACCTAACTATAATGATAGGACTGATAAAGTAGGTAAATTATCAATTGTTACTTATAATTTAACATTATACTATTTTCAGCTCAAATTAATTCTGAGAAGCCACATGTGGACAGTGAACTGACAAATAAGCATAAATGAAGCATATATTCAATTCACCACCATTCCCCTGCAAATTAAAAAGAATATTCTTTCTTCCGCTAACTAGAACCCTGGTGTTTAGTCTTATTTATTCCCCATCAATTAAATATTTTATCATAACTTTATTTCTATTCCACCCTTCTTTCATTATTATGCTTCCTTTAAATAAACAGTCATCAATTCTAGCGATAATTTTTTGCATTGTCATGGTGTTGCCCATACTGCACCTGTTAACCTGGTAATAATGGTTGAGGCCTGAGGTGTCCCAACCACCCTAAAACAGATACTCAAGTGCAATACCTAATCACTGCCCCAGCTAAATTCACCTTTTGAACTTAGATTAAACATGTCTGTAGACTGGTGGAGGCTAAGGGGTTCTTGAGCCCCCCTCCCCATAATTTTGGCAAAAGAAAGACTGTAAGACTAAGCAAATAAAAAATGTGGCTTAAAATTGTCTAATTTTCCATGTATTTGCAGATGTAGCTCTTGAAGAACTATTTGAAAAACTGGAAAACTTAATACATTCAATTATAATACTAACAAAGGTACGAGATAACGAGAGCAACGACTAAGAACTGAACTCACACACACGATGATAACCATAAATACAAAAGTAAGACCACACCTACATTTGACACGAAAAGCTCTAAACATCCTGCTCTAGAGCGTTGGGTTCATGCCTAGAGCAGGCACATGCAGCACACCAAAGTCTACCAACATACGTACAATCAATCAACACCATTGTCCTTTCACACACTCTACATGATATGATACACAACAATAATTAAGACACAAAAATGCATTCTCTGTTCCATAAGCTCTTTCTTCTCTTCTCTTTCTTTATACTTCTCTTTCTTTCTTCTCTCTTTACTTGGGAGGGGTGGCCACACTGGAGATAATATGACAACATGAATGGAGATGAATGTGAAATTGTAGTCCATGAGAATGTTTATTTTGGTGAATTATTGTTTATTTAACTAATGAATAATTGTTCAGCAGTATAAGAGTTGACATGGGTTAAATGAACAAAGTAAACTAATTATTAAATTCGATGTGGTGGGTATTCCACCACTATTGTTATGGTCCAAAGTTAACATTCAAAGCAATAATTTATAGTTGTATGCAAGTCTAATGTCTCTCTTAGGGTTGACTTTAATACTAAGAGCTAATTTTTCAGCAAGCACACATGAAGGCTTAGGAAATCCCCAATGTTTTACCTCCTAGTATGATACTGTATGTCATTTTACTAGTATAAATCTCCTTATAGTTTTTATCTAAAAACTCAATATATATATAATATATATATATATATATTTATGTATAATTATATATTATAATTATATATATATAATATATTATATATGTAGATATATAGCTACTATGTTTTACCAATAGAGTACACACAATATTTTAATAACATTACACATATTTCTTTCAATTATACATACATAAATGCTTTAGTTTAAGTAAGCACTGTGCAAACAGTGTACATGCTATGAAAACAAGATCAAAGTTGTGTTTTTTTCTACTGTGTTTACTCTTCATGATGCATGTGACGATGGTTAACTAGTTTCAATATGAGTGTTGTATAATATACTTGTCTTCATGTAGAAAGTAAGCTTATTCGGTGTTGAAAAACGTAGTAGAATTACTGTCAGACTCACCCATTTCCAATTTATCCTACTACTGATCCTGACAGCAATCACACAGTGTCAACTGAGTTAGGCTGGAGAAATTACAAAAGAACGCTACAGTCTCGCAGGGTCTGGCTATTATTAGTTATGACACAACTATCTTAGAATACTTATGTTGTTCTATTTGTCCTTAGTAATTACTTAATATGTGATATAGCATGGGTGTAATACTATCAAAAAGAAGGTTTTAAGGTTAGTCACACAAGCTAATATTGGAGCTTGCTAGACAACTTATCTTCAAAATAGTGAAGCGTATTCAGGTTTGGCTACTGTTTAAACAATAACATACTTGGCTACAGCCATAAGCAGATCAATAATAGAACTGCTGTAGCTCCGCCTATTTAACGTGACACAGTGGTAGCGCCACCGTTCGACGAAGCTTTGGAAACTCAATCGAGAAGCGTTTTCACTTTGCGCACCTCTTTTCGCCGTCGCGTCAACTACCCAGGGCTGAAGTACCGTAAAATGTAAGAAGTAGGTGTATATATTTGTATAGATAGCAACTTTGAAACAATAATTGGTAGTAAGACAGTCGGGCGGAAGTTATTTAAATACCTGTGAGATACAAGGGCAAAAAATCACCCAATATGGGAGACATAACCTGATTCTGTGAGGGTGTGTATAAGAATAGGAGTCTTTGCTTCTATCTGAGTGCGTATTTCTATTTATAGAAACTTCTGGTATTCATTCATGGAATGTTTACCTCAATTCTATATTTTACCGTTTTCTGAGACAATGTCTTTAAATACTTTTTCTGTTGTTTTTTTTTTTATACGTTATAGACACACAACGGACTCAATTCTTGTATATAACTTTAGTTGCAATAGAATTATGTTTGGAAATCATATGCATGGAAAAGTGTTAACATTACGTATGTGAACATGTGTAAACATGGTGTTAAAGTCAGCAATATCATAATAATGATTATCTTAATGCAAAGTTTGATCCAAGATTTGAAAATAATAGTACTTAACTGCAAATCTGTTTCGTTCATCCCACTTTGACCTGGTCATTACAGTTGACAAGACTACACATTTGTTTCAGTAGAGCATTATAATTACCATTATAATTATAATGTATTATAACTTCTTATGCAATGAATAAAATTTGAATTTGGTTCATACTTAATAAAATTAAAACAATCATTTGTATCGTTAATTAAAGGCCTTTCATGTTGTGATAATACTCGATTCTCTGACATTTTCATATCATTTGTTGTATATTAAAGTCATTTTTATTGCTTTTACTGTTACTCTTGCTGAAAAAACTTTCATGTAATAATTGTAGATGTCCTACACTTTTATGATACCATGCTTAATAGTAGCCACAATGAATATATTAGGTAAGTAATAATGTTGATTTTCACAAAACATTATGTTTAGTTACTCCTGATGAATGAAAACAATTTGTTTTATTGGATGAGGTAATAGTAAAAGCCACTACATATGAAAATTATAGCTCAAAATAGTCCATGTTGGAGAAGCACTGTAAACAAGAACCATTTTGCGGCCATTACGGTGTGCTGGATTTTGATTGAAAATTTTTAAATTATTTTTTTCTCATAAATTGTGCTTATATTTCAAAAGAATAACATACTATAAATTATACCCTGGTGTGACTGAAAATAAAGAAATGACCACTTCATTCAATATACAACTTTTGTCAATAAAGTAATGCATAAACTTCTATTTAATTTACTATATAGCTACTGCAAACTTAGCATTAATTCAGAGTTTTAGCCATGAGAAAAAGGCCTGATTAAGTAAAACACATAATCATTAAATCAAACTTCACACAGACAAAGCTTTATCATTCTTATTTTTATTAAGATACACAGTGGTGAAGAGTTTGGTTAATAATCTGGTTCTGTGGAGAAATTATTTATACCTTTTAAAACAAATCTACTTTTTGGCAGTTGCTTTTAGTTTTATATAAACTATATATTCCACCCTAGATATCTTCACAATGTTATTCTTTAAGGAAATGTGGTATTGGCAAACTCACTATCGTAGTAGTGATAGTAACCACCTGGCTTACAAAGTTTCCAGGTTTTGACTGCTTCCTTCCTCTGGTGTAGCCTATCCAAACCAGGTTCTACAACAAACTTTACGCTTGTGAGTTACCGATCTCAGTACAAACTACATCACTGAAGATATCTAGCTAGAATAAAAAAACTTAGTGATATGGTAAGATAATTCACTCAGGCTCTATTTTCACTCAGACTCCAGCTCATGAAAATAAATAAGCCTGCTCCATCAAATGTTTCGCCATATAACACACTGACTCATGTAATAGGTATTATATAATAGAGATATAATAGAAAAGTGTGAGTGCTATTTTTTCGAATACCACCAGATTTCCAATATGTTAATACTATAGCCAAAGACAACAATTCATTTATGCAGTTAAGATAATCATAATCTCGAGTTATATTCGTCAATGATTTTTTTTCATTTAGGTTCAGCTATTATTCATACTTCTCTCACCTTCATCAAATAGCGTTGGCAAGGAATTTGCCAATGTATATTCTAGCGCATAAAAGTGCGGCAAAGTTGTGAAGAGATTGCCATGACCAATCAAATCATTAACACAATATTAAAAATTTTGCCTATGCTACACACAACTGACATTAAACATTCGACCCCACCTCCCCCCCTCCCCCCCAGGAATTTTTTTTCTATATAGCCATGACAAAAATATCAAGTATAAGATGCTCATAACTTAAAGGAACAACCTCATCATCCATACATTGCTAAATTGGAGGAACTGTTAGACAGATGATATGTAAGACTAACTCTGTAAAAGTAACTTTTTGCGAAAATACATATTTTAATTAAAATTGTTTTAGCTCAATAATATCCAGGACGACCCCTTTAAGTGCTCCAATTTAAATGATCTAGGGATCTTCTTGATTAGCATATTGAAATTGCATTAATAATATGCATTCAAGCTTAATAGGTATAACTTAAAGGAAATTAAATATCTTAGTGGGAATACCACTGACATTTTGTAGAAGTCACTTAACATGATATCAAAATATGCTTCAAGACTGATATTATAGCCTGCAATATAATAAAGAAAATTAATAAGTGCAGATACAGTGCATTCTAATAATATAATGTGTTGGTACAGTAATCAGGCCCTTTCCTTCAGCTCATATGTGTATGAAAGAGCTGTAATACAAAATGTATATTAAACTACTAAATTTCCAATATTTATTATTATATTTGAATAATGTTAGAAGTGTTGCTGGTTCTTATAAGTGCAAACCAGTCATCATAAGGTATCAGTTTGCTTTATTTTGTCCTCTATTTCAGAAGGTGAAAGTGCAACTTATGAATTACAAGTTAGTCCACCCAATTCTAATGGATCATTTTGTCCAGGCAACATTGAGTTCACTTGTATTGGTCGTGGTGTTCCTATTGTATTGAATTGGTTCATCAATGAATCATCAGTGGTACTATATTTATATGATGACCAAACAGACATGCTTCCTATGAATATATTGGATTACCCAGTTAATATAACTATAATTAATGTTACTGGTTCATCTATCATTGATATTGTATCAACTTTGTCAAGTCATTTCAGCTACTTAAGAGGAGCTTCTGTTCGTTGTGGAAGAGGTTCTTTTATGAGTTATTCTACAGTAGTAGAAGGCAATGGTAAGTTGTCCAGCCTTGATAAAAAATGTAGCTTGCTCTCTAATTTTGATGCACCATTTTGTCTGGCTATCATTGAGTTAACTTGTATTGGTGGAGGTGTTCCTATTGAAATGTTTACAAATAAATCACCAGTGGCTGAATATGTATTTGGAAAGAGCGACAATTTCACTGTTAATATAATTGACTTTCCAATTAATATTACTATTTAATGCTACTGGCTCATTTATTGTTCATATTAATTCTACTTTGTCAAGTAATTTAAACTACTTAAGAGGAGGTTTGATTCAATGTGGAATAGGTTCTATTTTGAGTAATCACATAGTATTAGAAAGTTATGGAAAGTCCTTGTCCAGAAACAATAATTACTTGCTTTCTCAGCACACTCACAAATTATTCTTAATTAGTGTCTATCTGAGAAATTTACCACCCCTTTCTCATAAGCAAATCACTAAGTAGGCTATGGTAAGTTGTCTAGCTTATACAAAATTGTAGCTTTCACTCTAGTTTTAATGCATCATTATGTCCGGCCATCATTTTAGTTGACTTGTATTGGTCAATATGTTTCAATTGTAATGTTAATCAATAAATTATCAGTGACTGTATATGTATTAGGACAAAGTGATAATTATTCATGTTAATATAATTGACTTTCTAGTTAGTATTACTATAGTTAATGCTACTTGCTCATTTATTATTGATATTAATTCTACTTTGCCAAGTAATTTCAACTACTTAAGAGCAGCTTAGATTCATGGAATAGGATCTATTTTGAGTAATCACATGCATAGTAATACAAAGTTATGGTAAGTCCGTATCTAGAAACTTAATCATTACTTGCTCACTCAGCACTCTCATAAATTACACATATTAGTGTCTATGAGTAAGTTTTACTACCCCAATCTCATAAGCAAAAGATTAATATTAGAACATCTATCATTTTGGCCAAAAAGTGTATTAAAACTCTTAGATAACATTAATTAAATGTCAGAATTGTTCAATTTTATCAGTTAATATTAACACTGATAAATTTAGGTTATTTTAACTATCTTAGTGTAATCTTAATACTAAGTATTGTACTTGTGTAGTGGTATTTTGGTTAACTAAAACTATGAAGCCTGCACATCCATGAACAATTTCTGCATTTTTAATAATAATCTATTTATTTCTCGTTATTTGTTTTGTTTAGTTTGTGAAACATTCCTGTACCTCTTCACCCATTAGACTTTAAAAATAATATGAAGCATCATAAAGTAGGATAACATCTGCAGCATAGAGACTGAAATCGATAGCAACATATAATATATGAGCAATAGCACGGGTAACCATGCTATTCAGGATTAATAGCACAAGAAATGCAATTGAAATAGCACGGGGCAAAGCCGAGTGCTATTTCAATTGCTTTAGGAGTGCTATTGATACCTAATAGCACAGGTTACCCATGATATCACTCACTAATAGTAGGCCAGCTTATTTAATGGTAAAAAATTCCGTTTAATATGGGTAGAGCTTCTGTGGTAAAGTAACTACTCAAACTAATTGTAGTTTTCCAAGGTTAACTCTGCATGCGTGCACACTTACCAGTACTATTTCACTTAGCTACTGCAGTATTTCACTTAGTTTCCACTTAGATACTGAGGTATTTCAGTTAGTTACGGGTTATTTCACTTTCCCTGTGCGATTTCAATTGAGCAGTGATTTTCCCATACATTATTTAATGGGAAACTTATGTATCATACTATTATAACTAAAATAGTAACCATTTGTGTAGGTCGAGTTAACCTCAAAAACAAAAACTATAATTATTTGCAAAGATGAAAATTGTAGTTTTATAGCTAAAACTTAAGTTTTCATGGTACAGTAAAAAGTAAAAAGACTTAATATATATTAATCAAAACTAAGGCTAAAAAAGCATGATACCCTAAATATTTGAACACATTAAAATGTTCACATTTAATTAATGGCCATGGTGTGGCTTGGCCAATTAAAGTCAAGTCAACCAGGATTCTGGTTGTCTGACATCCTGCGTTCAGCTCAGTAAGATTAGGCTAACTGACGTATTTGAACTTTAAGAGTAAAGGAAAATCCACCAAATACTGCAAAGCAGCCTCCTATATATAGAATCACTTGCAGCATTAACAAAAAATGACATCAAAAAAAGAGTTGAATCATGGAAAAATGTGACAAGTTAATCATTAGATGACGTCAAAGTTCATGACCACTCTAAGGTTCACATCACCATTCACAAATCATGAAATAGATAAGATTACTGGTTACATTGATACATATTACAATATCTTCTGTTCTTGTGACTCTTCAGCTATTGTTGTGGAAGATATCACAGGCCAAAATTTTATACTAGTTATAGCAGTATCATTATTTTGTAAAAAAAAAACCAACAAACTACAATTATAATTGAAATAAAAATATTTATTGGTTTTTTCCCTTTGGCCTCAATAGCTAGTTCTATGCTCGGCATTCAACTAATGAGGAATATTCACCTAGCTATAGTAATTTATTATTCATTTTGTCATTCTGTACAGTGACTTTTGATTAATGATATTATATTAATTTAGGAATTATTGACATTGAATCAGTTAAACCAATTTATGGTCATGATTTACGAATATCAAGCATCATTGTAATTTTGAAGACGTTAGTAAGTATTAACATATCAAGTTATTGTAAGTGAACAGTATGAATGAGGAATTCATGATAGAAATATTCCAAACAGTATGTAAATACATATAATTTATGCAAGCCAGTCTCATAGTTATAATTCAAGCTGATTTCAAGTTCATGGTACTATTTTCCTATACTGATAGCAGTAAAAATAACTCTGCCAACATTATATATAATGTATGGTTTTTATCTAAATTTCATAAGACTTTCAGACAAATAACATCCAAATTTTCATTTTTTTGTGTGTTTGCAGAATATTGATATTCTAGCTTTGGTTATAAATTTTTATGATAATATTTGAAACAAATTCCATCCCTAGTTTTTATTCTTTCGTGCTTGTCATGATAACGTGGCCTTTATTTTAAAATAATTGAAGTTGGCAATTATCAAAAAAAATCTTTAGCAAGTTTAAATTTAGAATTTTGTAGCTAACAAGTTTATTATTTTTATAGTAAATGGATTTGAGTGAATAATTGAACACGATTGTCAAAAAATGTATGATATCAAGTGTTTGAATTGAAGTAATACATACCAAAAAGGTATTTTTTTACAATAGAATTCAATTTATGTGATGCATAAAAACAGTGATAGTTATAAAAAATTGAAGTGATTGACAATCAATTCTATTTGTTTTAGGGTCCAGCAGCACAATGTCCAGAATTGGAGTTTATGTATATCATACGACTAATGAGCGACTCATCAATGAATGTGATCAGTCAAGTGAATAGTAGTTGTATAAATCAGACACAGTGCACTAAAGTGATTCCAGTTCCAGATCAACCAGTGTATGACCAGTACTACTTAGAAATCAATGCTACTAGCAATATAGGAACAAGCTTTTTTAACAGGACTGAAGCGATTGGTTAGTTCCTTTCTTACCAATTTAAGTCTTGATAATTGTAATCGAGTTACTAATGGATTATCTATTTCATTTAAGTTGAGAGATAATAATAATTAAATTTTAGTTGATACCTTTACATAGTATATAGTATATTTTTGTTTCCAAAATCTGAGAGTGAAAGTAAGTCAATGTAACACCATATACGCCAGAAAGTGTACTCAAGGTAATAATGAAATTGTGTACAAAAACATAGGAACACTAGAGTCATGTTTGTTGCTTCTTCAGTCTCTGTATTACCAGATACTAGAGTTGGTACAGCTACTAAACATCAGGTAGATAGCTCATTGATCAATTAATAACATCTTCATCATGAGTTGGACTACTACACCTTGGCTTGGATTCATAATCACTAAGCTTAAGCCTTAGGGTCTGACAGATACATGACTTGGCTATTCGGTAATTACCTAGAACCATTGAAGCAGCTGTTTATGGCTTGTCAATTACAATACTACAAATGTAGGATGTAGCATATAAATTGAAGGATCCTTTAAGGCTGAGTATTGTAGTTAATTTTTAGAATTCAACTTGCTTTTAACTGTAAAAAAAAATTAATCAAAATTTAATATAATATTGCTTTGTGCATTGTTAGACAACATTTGATCATTAATTATGATTAATATTAATAGTTTGTAAGAGATAAAAAACAGACAAAATTTAAATTGTTACCTATTGACATCTTTCCATCAGCATACATATCTGAGTTATATTTATCTTATATTCCAGGTGGTGTTAGTGCAACTTATGAGTTGCGAGTTAGTCCACCAAATTCTAATGGATCATTTTGTCCTGGCAATATTGAGCTCACTTGTATTAATCAAAATGCTCCTAGGATAATAAATTGGTTCATCAATGGAGCATCAGTGGCACAATATACATTCAATCGAATGGACAATTATCTTATAAATATAACGGACTCCTCAATTAATATTGCCATAGTTAATGTTACCGGCAGATCATCTACTATCAATAGTGTATTAATTTTGTCTGGTAACTTCAGCTATTTAAGAGGAGCTTCTATTCAGTGCGGGAGAGATTCTATTTTAAGTGATAACATTATTGTAGAAAGCTATAGTAAGTTAGTATATACAATATAAAAAAATAATGCATGTATTGACCAAAATATTTAAGTATACTTACCTCTATCAGCATCACAATAATATGAGACATATAATTGGATTGCATATA
>WLWI01004521.1_pt1 | contig 11760 bp, 5 predicted proteins | sample 6701501 | NCBI WGS metagenome assembly WLWI01 (sample SAMN12718690, study PRJNA515312) | sponge metagenome | isolation source: marine sponge | host: Mycale hentscheli | place: New Zealand: South Island, Marlborough, Capsize Point | collected 2014-11-01
GATAAACCAGAGGATTCTGTTTAGTGCAATTTGGGACGGGGTCGACCACATAACTAACACAAAAACGCGAGGGTCAAAGTACAAAATGACATACGTACGTCCAAACATATATACAAATAAATAAACAAACATCCCCGATTTTCCCTGTAAGTGTCTCGCTCGCTACGCTCGCTCGCCAATAAAACAAAAAAAATATATATTATATGTATTGTTGTTGACCATTAATTATAGCAAATAAATACAGAACTACTCTCTTACCTTAATTTCCTGAGTAGTGATAACACTGTAGTATCAAGTTTAAGTCATTCTGACTACTTCTATTACCAGTAACTCTTGAACAAGCTCTCAGCTACAAAAGAAAAGGCCAGAGTTATTTTAGTAACTTTAGTTAACAAATAAGGAATTATGTACTCATCTCAGCTTTCCTCCAGTAGTGGTAGCGATTAGAAGCCATTCTGACTACCAGTGGCTCTTGACAACCAACAAGCAGCACTTAGAAGCTCGAAAAAAAACGGCGAGTGTTTTAATTACGCATATACAATAAAGGAGATTCAATGCCTAAGTAACAACTCCCAGCAACTGTTTGAATTGAAAAAAGCAACAAAAATACAAGTCACGTTATTTAAATGTTTTCTTCTTATAAATAATAGCTGATAATTCACATAACTTACACACCAAGTGGCCATACCTACATAAGACTTACCTTCATGGTTAGTCTAGTAAACTTTCAACTAAATACTGTTGCGTAGGGCTTATAACTACGACAAATAGCGTATTTTACCATCGCCATTAACTCGAATAGAAATGGAACTCCGGCTAGTTTTTTTTAGTTTTAATTGCACCGCAAAAAAAACTCAAAGTGGTAAACAATTCAATTTCTGGGATGAAAAGGGTTATAATCGTGAAACAGGAGGATTTTGTTTAGTAAAGTTTGGAACGGGGCCGAACACTGAGCTAACACAAAAATATGCAAATGTCAAAGTACAAAATGACATACATATTATGTCGCTACATATATATAAACAAATATCCCCGATTCAATTGAGTTACCCCTGATAGTGTCTTGCTCACTTCCCTCGCTCACCAATTAAAGGGTAACTGTCGTGGAAATAAAATATTTCTGCAAATATCAAATTTACTCCCAGCAGCCATAGCTGTTCAGAAACCTTGAGTTGGAGCATAAACCACCCTTTTTTAATCTGGAAGAACTTGTGATCATGAAGTTTAGCTATGCATGAACCAGTACAGACATAATCAGCATATTTGCAGGAGATAGCTAGTTACTCTGATAAAGGTGCTTTATCTAGGATTCAGGAAAGCTACCACAAAATAATTTCAGACTAGATTCTAGTGGTTTATGCTCCAACTCAAGGTTTCTGAACAGCTATGGCTGCTGAAATTACTCCTTTACTGCTGTGGCTGCCAGGATCACTCTTTGTACAGTCAGAATTCATAGTTCAAGCTTAAAAAGCCTGGACAGAAACTGAGGCCCCACCCACAACAGGAAGTAAATTTTAAGGAAGCTAAATAGCTGCAAAGAATGGTGCCATTGTGAAGCAACCACTAATTTGTGGGTTATATGGTTTTGGGCCATGTTTATAGACGATATGAGAGCATTTTTCATGATATTTGCAGAAATTTTTTTTCCTCCACAGGTACCCTTTAACAAATAACTTGTAACCTAATTGAACTTTACCATATCGCTCTTTACAAATTTACACTTTACTAAACCATGTGCTCTAGTAAATGCTCGTTTATTAACAAAACTTGTCAGAGAATTGAGTAGGACACATGCAAGTTTATAGGCTTTATTGGTCTGATTTGAGCTACAAGTGAGTTCCATTGTGTAACTATTGATGGGATAACTAGCTAGCAAGCCAGTAATCTAAAAACAGTGCCTCTACTAAACACCCCTGCCAGTATCAGCAATCCCTACCGGTAAATTGTACCGTGCCTTCAATCTCTACAGTATGAAAAATGTCTCCTATGACTTCCCGAGAATCAGAAAAGTATCATTGTGAAGTCAGTACAGGCTGACATCGAAGTTTAGTGTTATGACCCACAGCTAAAGCTCCTTATTCTCTTCAACAGAATGTTGTATATATGAAGCAGAAAAACATATTTGAGTGAAATTAAGTTATGCTAAATATATCATTTATCTCTGATTGTATATTTACTCTGTAAATACTGAAACAGAAATTCCTGAGAAAGAAAATTCAGTAGACAATACTGTCTTCTACATAATCAGGAGTTACTTCATTCACTTGTTCTCTCAAGAACAAGGGACTGTAATTGTGTGATGATTCTCTCCACCACACACCAGAGAACACACAACATTGCAAGTATCGGTTCATGAGCTTGTCTTCTTGTATATTCATATGTTAGTCTATGTATGTTATGTTCCTTAGTGTTAGACAAGAAAGCCTTCCCAACTTGACCAAAGATGTCAGCCTAAAATAAAGCAGTATCAATCAAGAAGTTAGCTGGACTCCTCCACCAAACACCATTATAGAATGCCACAGGATATTGTTTTATTGTCCAAGAGTGCAGTAAGCTAAAAAGTATTTGCACGCTGAAGTTGCAGACAGATATTATTATTGCCATTGCCATTTCCAGGGGAGTAGGAAGCCAGATCGTATTGGTGCAGCCATTATGAACACACCCACCTAACCAAGTGGTTTTTCTATTAAATAAACCAAAGAGTTTAATTCTATGCTCTGGTTATTTAATAATTTCAAGTGCCACTTTAATCACTACAAAATTTTCAGTACAAGCTATTATTTTATTATATTACAAAGCAAATGATTTCTTATGACAATCAGTAGGTTCATACCAAATAAATAATGTTGAATTGAAGTTATAGCTATTGTGTAGATTGTATATATTGTATAGCTAACATAGCTACCTGGACATACACTTAAAAAACTGAATCAACCTTTTGTGGCCTTCATAGCTTTTTTCTTCAAACATTTTCAAGTATGTGTGGCAAATAATGGGAAGATTCCTAGTAGTGCAAAAATGGCCATTTTGCAGACCAACAATGCTGGATAAACCTCCAAACCACATTTGTTTTTCCAAAATATCACTTTGGACTAATAAAGGAAGGATCTGGCAGGTCTGGAGTTCCTAAAAATCTTCTGGAAGACTTAAACACTTACCGGAGTTCCATTTCTATTAGAATTAGTGGCAGTGGTAAGCTAATGCATTATTTGTCATACTTATAAGCTGTACGCAGCAGTATTTACTTGAAAATTCATAATCCACTAGACTAACCATGAAGGTAAGTCTAGTGTCGGTATGTCCAGTTGTGTGAAAGTATTGTGCATTACAACTACTACTAAGAATATAACAAAGAAAATGTTTCGTTCAATTCAAAGAGTTGCAGCGAGTGGTTACTATGGTATTGAAATCCCTCTGCCATATACATGTAGTGTAAAAACTTGACCCTTTTATAGTAGTTTGAGTGTTAGAAGTTAAAATCAATCATCTATAGTGTAGTTGTAGGCTCACACGCCATTTGTGCTCAAACACATCACTAGTTATAATGCCGATATGAATTTCTCTTGGTTATAACAAATTTTATTATTCTCAAGTGAACAAATTTCTCTCACTGACAAACAATAATACATTAATACAGTTATTAATAAAGCTAATAGCTAGTTCAAATTTTAAGCTTACCAAGAGGCGAGTGATTCTCCTGTAAATCACCCACTGGTGATGGTGAGGACTCGACAACAGTTCCAGAATCAAGTGGAATTGTTTGACCTGAGCCTAAGGCAAGGCACAACAGAGAACTGTCATTCATATAAACCATGTGCATGCGCTTATATTCATTCCCTTATATTATAACTAAGTTACTTTACTCAGTCAGGCAAACTATGTTTGATTTAACTTCTATTGTGCTTACATCACCACTCAATTTATGGTAAAATTACACTTTTGTTCACTTCACATTCCCATGTACACTTCTGCTCAATTCACATTCTCATGTACACTTCTATTCACTTCACATTCCTATGAACACTTCTATTCACTTCACATTCCCATGTACATTCACTTCACATTCCCATGTACACTTCTATTCACTTCACATTCCCATGCACACTTCTATTTACTTCACATTCCAATGCCTTCTTCTATTCACTTCACATTCCCATGCACACTTCTATTCACTTCACATTCTCATGTACACTTCTATCCAATTCACATTCCCATGCACACTTCTATTCACTTCACATTCCCATGCACACTTCTATTCACTTCACATTCCCATGCACACTTCTATTTACTTCACATTCCCATGCCTTCTTCTATTCACTTCACATTCCCATGCACACTTATATTCACTTCCCATTCCCATGCCTTCTTCTATTCACTTCACATTCTCATGCACACTTCTATCCAATTCACATTCCCATGCACACTTCCATTCACTTCACATTCCCATGCCTTCTTCTATTCACTTCACATTCTCATGCACACTTCTATTTACTTCACATTCCCATGCCTTCTTCTATTCACTTCACATTCCCATGTACACTTCTATTCACTTCACATTCTCATGCACACTTCTATCCAATTCACATTCCCATGTACATTTCTATTCCCTTCACATTCCTATGCCTTCTATTCACTTCACATTCCCATGTACACTTCTATTCACTTCACATTCTCATGCACACTTCTATCCGATTCACATTCTATTCATTTCACATTCCCATGCCTTCATTCACTTCACATTCCCATGCCTTCATTCACTTCACATTCCCATGTACACTTCCATTCACTTCACATTCCCATGCCTTCTTCTATTCACTTCACATTCTCATGCACACTTCTATCCAATTCACATTCCCATGCCTTCTTCTATTCACTTCACATTCCCATGTACACTTCTATTCACTTTACATTCTCATGCACACTTCTATCCAATTCACATTCCCATGTACATTTCTATTCCCTTCACATTCCCATGCCTTCTATTCACTTCACATTCCCATGTACACTTCTATTCACTTCACATTCTCATGCACACTTCTATCCGATTCACATTCCCATGTACACTTCTATTCATTTCCCATTCCCATGCCTTCTATTCACTTCACATTCCCATGTACACTTCTATTCACTTCACATTCTCATGCACACTTCTATCCAATTCACATTCCCATGTATACTTCTATTCACCTCACATTTACTGGTTCTATATAATATTGGCCAGTCTTATTCTTATACTTTGGTTCTACGATTATAATCTTGGTAAGTTGGAATCCTGATTGTTTGACTAGTTGAATGGTAACTTTGATAGCTTAAGCCAGATTAGAGGGTTGATTTGATAAAGATATATTCTTAACCTAGTGTACTAAACTGGGGAAGAAGCTTATAGCAGAGTTTGTAGTAACTGTCAGCATGAATTCTGGTGCTAGCTCTATACCATCTACTCCTGACACACTAACTAACACCATATTTTGGATTGAGAAGGAGACGGCCTTTGCTTTCTAGAAAAACATACAATGGTGTAATTTGTTTTTTAAAGACGTTTACAGTTATTTTCCTATTCTACCTTAGCCAGGATATCTACCAATGATCTTAGTGTCATTAAAAGTGATGTATTACAGATATAAAACGTCATTTGAAAAAAAAGCCAAACATAATAATATGTGACCGTCTACAGGAAAACCGGGCACAACGCGTAAATATCGAGAAAAGATCGATCGATTTCTTAAAAATGTATTGTTTCAAGCCGACGGAAAGGGAAAGGTTATAGGTCTATTATAGTGTGGGAACGACGCTACGACGATAAAACTTGGAGAGCTCAATATCTGGACGCCGACAACTCTGTAAGTGCAAAAAATTTTTTTCGAAGGTGCCGCGTTGTGCCCGGTTTTCCTATAGACGGTCACATATTTAAGCAACAATCACAGAGAAAAACAAGTGTTGAGGCTATTAACTTAATACCTAATAAAATGTGAATACTTACCTCCAAAAAAACTTAATTGTGTTATCAGTGACATGTTAAGCAGCTAAAGACTATGAGTCCTCTTACACTATAGTATGACCAAGTTAACAAACTTATCTAACTGACTTAAATAAATACAGTTATTCATAAAGCTAATAGCTAGTTCAAATTTTCAGCTTACCAAGAGGCGAGTGATTCTCCTGTAAATCACCCACTTGTGATGGTGAGGACTCGATAACAGTTCCAGAATCATGTGGAATTGATTGACCTGGGCCTAAGGCAAGGCACAACAGAGAACTGTCATCCATAAAAAATGTGCATGCGCTTATATTCATTCCCTTATATTATAATTAAGTTACTTCATTCAGTTAGGCAAACTATGTTTGATATAATTTCTATTGTGCTTACATGATTACTCCATTTTGGGTGAAATTGGGTACACTTGAAGTGCCATATATTTGAGGATGAAGGAAGAAATTAGTAACAGGTGTGGTAGTTTGTTTCTCACAATTCAAAAAAAATATTTTGAAGTCATCTTTCGTAACGTTCCAATACCCAGGGTCATTCTAAGTTGCCTGGATGAAGCTACATTTTCCTCTTTGTGGTGTTTTCACATGCAGAAATGTAGGTTTACGGGTGCATTTTTTGAACACTTCAAGAGTAATTTTTTTTAGAATATATACTTTTCATTCGTTTTGTGGCAGACAAAAATGCATCGCTATTATTGGAAGTGTCAAAGATCTATTGAAGGCTTGAGCCGAGTAATCTCCATGGTTATAGATGGCACGGACCAAAAACTATACAAACCTGCTCATATTTCAAATCATGTCAGAATTTATGGAGCCTAAAGACCCATTGCTGTTTGGTGCATGAACATATAGTTTTTACAGGTTTCTTCTTCTTGTTGAGGCCATTATTATCAGTGACAAGTTAAGTAGCTAAATACTTTATAATCCTCTAATACTAACTGCAGCATATTTCTTGCTCAGTATCTTCTTGATTAGATTTTCAATGTAACTAAAGTAAAAGATTTTATATATTTTGTGAAAGTTTGGGTGAGAATAAAGTCTGGAGAACCTGGAATCATTTATAAAAGATAGGCATGTTAATTTTTAACATACTACGCAAACAATCTAACTATTTTATTGATTTGTGTATGCAAAAATATGCAAAAATATGCCAAAATGGAATGGTCTTGGTATCCTCCAAATTTCGATAAAATATGCAATAGTTGATTTGTTTATGCCAAAATATGCCAAAATGGAATGGTCTTGGTATCCTCCAAATTTCGATAAAATATGCAATAGTTTAACCGTGCTACACCCGTTAAACAATGCAAAAAACAAGCACATCTTTAATATCAACTATATATTTAAATATATAACAATAAACTAGATTAATTTTTTATGGATTAAGAAAAAAGTGACTGGCATTAATGTTTTCGTCACATTTGATTTAAACTACATCTGCTCACTTGTAGTAATTGGAGACTTGGTATCTGATGCTTCTTCTACTCCATGTTCTCTTCGTATCTTGTCTGCCATATCCTTATGATCGCAATACTCCAATGCTTCTGCTAACTTGATCCAAGATGGATCTTCACCACACTTCAACCAATGGTCAATAACTGCTACCATCATTTCTTTAGGTTCTTTCTGGTACGTGAGATTATCTATAGTTGCCACCTCAATCCTAAAGTACACACCAAGATTCTTAGCCTTTCTGAAAGGCACTTCACGATGAAATAGTCTCATGACAGCATCACAAGTGAGATCTGAATCTGAAAAACAAAATAAATAATATCAATTATTAGTAACATCACAAATAAGATCAGCAATACAAGTATTTATTATTAGTAACACCGTAAGTAAGATCTGAATCCGCAAAAAAATACAAACATATCATAATTCTACAATACAAATACTCCATAATTTATCACAAAAAAGGCACATCTATGGTACCTTACCTATAAAAGATGAAGGGGAGTCACTTGCAGATAAAATAGGTTCACTTGTGGATTTTAAAGGCTAACAAAAATGATAATATAGTAATAGTACATTTCATACATTATAGTTAGACTTACCTCTCCAAACCATACTTTATGACAACTCTGCATGTCTTGGGGGATTTTATCTTTCAAGTTTTGAAGACACAGCATAGCTTGAGGTAAGGAAGATTCTCTATCCACTACACTCACATGTTCTCCTCCACGGTGAGAGGGACACTCAAACCCAAACTGGTAGTCCATGAAGTAGCCATAGTTCATACGAGAACTAACCTTCTCCAAGGTGGCCTCTATCTCCTTCCTTAATCCAGCACACAGAACGTGAGGCTCATAGTTGCCTCTAGGAAGTTGAGAGATGACTACCTCATAGAACTTTGGGTGAGCTAGGAATGTAATGAGAGCATAGCCCGAGCAATAGTGGAATTGGACCAGGTTCTTCATCATGCCTGCTTCTTTGAGTTTGAAAGAGCTGTTCCCTATAAAGCTAGCCATCGTTGCTGGGAACACACCTATAGGTACAAACCCACACATGTAGCGAACTCTCAGAGGAGCTATGGACAAAGGACGAGACTTGTGAGTACAGAAGGAATCCAGTGTAGCTTTACTGGCACTGCGTAGGACACAAGGCATGATGTACACATCTTCTCTGCTGTCAGAAGAACAGGAGGCACTTGCAGTAGCAATAACACGTGCTACTATATGAAGATACTCTAGCAGAGCTACTAGTTTGAGAGGTGGGATAAGATCTCCTGATATCCCAGCTGTCGCTGCCACTAGGTCTCTCATAGAAAACTGACCAGTTGATCTGAACTTCTCTGCTGTGGCTTTGTCTAAGCTATCAAAGCTCATGGCTTTAAGAATGACATTAGTGATACTGTCATACACTACCTGGATGTCTACGATGACCAGGTCTTCCAAACCAGGCACACTGGGGAAGTACATCAGAACACCGGCATGGTGGTGAAGAAACCACAGAGCTGCTTTGGTCTCGTAGGGTGTCATATTGAACATTCTGGACAACTCTAGGCAAGTGTCCATGCTGGCTGTCCTCACCTCTCTCATACGAAGACACAAACTGAACAGAAGCCACACAGCTGGAATTTTCAGCTTCTTAAAGTGCTTCTCCATGGCTTTTTCTAGTACTTGGCGAATGTTGACCACTTCTTCTCTTCCCCCTTTCATGTTGTCCATGGATATCACAAGCTTGTCTTCTGAAAAGAACTGAACCACTCCTTTGTGGAAGAAGTCTGTGTCTCGAATGACATGTTGTAGCTGCTGGTCAAAGTTAGCTACATATTCCTCAGACACCTTGTCTCTGTGAGTACCCACAATGTAGGCCACAGACTTGGAGGAGGTCAGGATGTCTTGCATGTCTGAACTTCTGATTTCTGCTGGATGCATGCTATTAGTCAAGGAATTGGAGCAAGAGATGCTGGAAAGACAAGAGAGAAGCATCTCTTCGAGCGTGACAGTAGACTGCTCGTGTTCCGTAGCCTTACCTGAAGATGTCTCATAGTAGACTGGAAAATGACTCTTCAAGTCACACTCGTAACTGAAGAACAGCAAATAGAGACCAGGTCCTATGGTGAGTGCTGGTAGCATGTCCATCAGCTCAGGCTGACCTCCTGTGTCTTCCATCCTCAAATATGCTCTGAATGAACGCTTTACATCTCTCCAAAGCTCAGATTTCTCACTAACTTCTTTGAAGAGTCTATTTATTTCTGGAATATCCCGAGGTCTTCGAGTGCGTGTTAAACTTTGTTTCACAGCATTCAGCTTTGTTAGGAACATTTGTACCAGACCAGGTTTAGGCTCTTGTATTGGAGCTGGATTACTGACTTGAGAAGGAGCTATACTGGCAGTAACATCTCCTTCAGATTTTGCTGGTACTGGTTGCTGTTCCATTTTGACTGGAGTAGCTTGAGATCGTACACAGTCTACAAAGTTAAGGAACAGCATGCGTGCTTCATCAGTGAGACTGTGTACGGCTGACCACTCTCTTCCAGTGATCACTGCAGTGGTGTCTGTCAGACCCTGGACTATCATGTCATGGCCGCACTCCACTGTTCCTGTGCTGGCCTGAGGCAGCTCTGCTTCTCCAGCAGATACAAGATCTTCTATTTCTCCCATAAAGCGCCGACGTGCTGTTGTTTTTCCTTGTCGTGGTATACCTAGGAACAGAAACTTGAGGAATAGCATTTCTAGGACATCTTTAGTAGAGATGAAGTGGCGATAAGCATGAATGTATACATCATCTCCTACAACAAGAATTCAATGTTATGTAATTGAATGTCAAAATAATTCCTCTACTAAGATTACATGCCATCTTAAATTGGTATTCTTTGAAGGCTACAAACTGGTAAGATTCATTGATTATGGATAGCCTGAGGTTTGATGGTTGGTCTAAATATGCAAGCAGACTTTCCTTATCTGATGGTGGCTATATAAATGTCACATTATTCAGAGAAGCTATAATGTGGTATGACAGTTGTATTTCAATACTAAGGTAAACTCTGCTGATTGTGAAAGGTATTGTAGTGAATTTCAATGATGGATTGCACTTAGCTAATTCATGTTCACTTTATGTTTTCATTCCCATTCACACATTCCAACACAATCATCTCACTCAACATATAACCAGCAAGTCAGTCAGTATTATTTTCCGTGCTGAAACCCAATGACCTCTTTATGTTTGACCTTTTATTCACTTTTTGCCAGAACAAGACTGAAATGGAGTTGCTACAAAGCTAGGATGCATATGTAGCTATCTGAAGATTTAACACAGGAAGGAAGGAAGCTTCTACATTAGAGATGTTTATTAAGATGTCTACATTATCCTCTATTTCTCTTAACTTTTGAGTCTCAAGTTGCATGAGTAAATTGAGAATGTTAGTCTGAAACAATTAGGTATCTACTCAGACAGTAGGACTTGAAAATTAAGTCATTTTAGTCAAAGTAACAGAGCAAGTTTCTCATTTGTAGGTGTGAAATCAGTTTAGGCTAAAGCAAAAGTTGACATGGCTTGATAAAAGAAAGTGTTGAATCAAGAAAGAGAGGGGAGACCAAATGACAGTGTGTGTTAGTGTACAGTTATGAAAAGACAAAACTCAAACCGGAATTTACAAATGTTCGATTGGAAAAAGCTATCCTCTAAATTGTTCTCGTGCTCATGGGCTGGATTATTAATTTTCTTTTTTTTTATTTATCTATACCGAACAACATGATATGTGTTAAAGAAATGTGGTTATACCCAATAGTTTAGAGTTATGCTAAGAGTCTTTAAAATGGGGTGTGACTTCCAGGTATTACATGTTGAATTGTATATTTTACAATAAATACTGATGTAAGTGGAAAGAAGAGATTAATAAATAGTTGCACAGAATGGTTGAGAGAATAAAGAATGAGAATAAAAATATACTACAAGTTTGATGATCCATGATTAATGATGAATGAGAATATGCCTGCAGGCTAATGCGGCCATTGAGTTCATACTTACTAAATGTCCTCAACAGAGTGTGCTGGTGCACCAGTGGCAATCTTCACAATAGTATTTTTAAGTTTGTGATCATGCAATAACTCTCAATATCACAAATAAACATATTATTGTGAAAATATCTAGCATAGAGTATGTGACCGTCTATGGGAAAATCGGGCACAACGCGGCATGCATAGACGTCGCAAAAAGATCGATTTAGTTCTTAAAATTGTATTAAATAAGCCTAACGAAGGGAACGGTTAGGTGATATATAGCGGGAATGGCTAAAGCTACGACGATAAAACTTGGAGAGCTTAATAT
>WLWI01004523.1_pt1 | contig 11758 bp, 10 predicted proteins | sample 6701501 | NCBI WGS metagenome assembly WLWI01 (sample SAMN12718690, study PRJNA515312) | sponge metagenome | isolation source: marine sponge | host: Mycale hentscheli | place: New Zealand: South Island, Marlborough, Capsize Point | collected 2014-11-01
TAAAAGCACAGATGAATACTTTTCGCTTTGCTTTTGGGACAATGTTGGCAGAAATGATACTTCGCCACACCGATAATTTGAGCAGATCATTGCAAGATAAAGTTTGCTCTGCAGCTGAAGGACAAACGATTGGAGCCATGGTGGTTGGTACTCTCCAGTCCTTACGAAATGATTCATCTTTTGAATTATTTTGGTCTAAAGTGACGTCATTTACAGAACCCCTTGACATCGAGCCGTCATTACCACGTCAAAGTAAAGTACCTAGACGGTATGAATCTGGAACAGCTGAAGGTCATGTTCACCAGTCTATACATGATTTGTACAGGAAAGACTATTTTGAAGCTATCGATTTAGCAGTGAATTGCATACAAGATCGATTTCAGCAAGCAGGCTATGAAGTGTATAAAAGTCTTGAGCAACTACTTTTAAAAGCAGCAATAAGCTCAGATTTCTCTGCTGAATTCACTTTTGTTACATCTTTTTATGGAGAGGATTTGCAAGCTGAATCATTGCGTGCACAGTTGCTTACATTTGCAATTGAGTTTAAACGAGTGTTTTCAGAGACTACTTCCAAGCCCACTGTATATGATATCAAAAAGTTTTTTGTTCATTATCTGCAGCCCAGAAAAGTCTTTCGTGTCAGGTCGGCATTGTGCTAAAGCTTGTACTTATTATGCCAGCCTCTAATTCCACATCAGAGAGGTCATTCAGTGCTCTTCGTCGTGTAAAGACATACCTCAGAAACACAATGGGACAAGAGAGGCTAAATCACCTCATGGTGTTGCATGTGCATAAAGAACTAACAGATGATTTGGATTTAATTAGTATTGCTAATGAATTTGTAGGTGACTCTGAGCAAAGACTTAAACTGTTCGGTACTTTCTCTTAAACAAGTTATCATTTGGTACTTCCTCTTAAACAAGTTATCATTTGGTACTTCCTCTTAAACAAGTTATCATTTGGTACTTCCTCTTAAACAAGTTATCATTTTGGTACTTTCTATTAAACAAGTTATCATTTGGTACTTCCTCTTAAACAAGTTATTATTTGTTAAACAAGTTATCATTTGGTACTTCCTCTTAAACAAGTTATCACATTTGATACTTTCTATTAAACAAGTTATCATTATCAATTTTTTCATCACATATTTCAACATTATAATATACCATAATTCTATATGATTAAAAAAAAGTACACTAAGCACAGAGGAATCAATTACTGTAATATGATAGCTAATTATATACTTCCTGTTTGGAGCTGTGATGGGCGTGGTCACAATGGCCTTACCAATGTCCAGGAGCTTGCTCCTCCTCTGAACAAGGTTCAAAGCCACAGAGGTTAATTATGGCTAACCAGTTTCTGGGAAGGTAGGCTGCCTGTCTACCATGAGGAACATGACTTTGGAAACACTCATGAACACGAATTCCTCATTTCTTTCTTGAACACACAAATGTACAAGTAGAAGACAGAAGTCTTATATGCTTGTACTGATTTTTGACTTTGCTTTATATAAAATAATGTAGAATGGTAAGGGGTAGACCTAGCAGTGGTATAAGGAAGATATTTCGGTGAGGGGAGAGTGGGGGAGGGGTGTGGGGGCTCCAGGGGATGTGATGTGCAGCTTGCCGGTGTTCATGTGAGAAATCAGTTTTTAGATTCCACCCCTCTCTCCCCCCCCCCCCCCCCCCATATTTGCATAGGATAAAGCAAAATGAAGAAAGAGTATATAGAGTATATATAAATATATATCCTCTGCTTAGTGGTTTAAAAAGATTAATGCTAGCAAAATACAACAAATAAATTAAGTGTATTATCTGATATCAAAACTAAGGTGTTTCTACTAAAAATTAAAGCCAAGTTAAGATAATCTTTATCCAGGTCACTGATTTTCTTTAACTTATTTAACCCAATCAAATGATGTGGTCTCCTTCAATGCTCTAGCAGATGCAGCTGCTTTATTTGTGGCACCAGTACCACCACAATTGGGCTTTGTTCCAGAACCTGGAGGCTTATGGTGACCCACTGGTGGATTGGGAGGTTGTAAGCCGCCAGGAGGAGGAGGTGGAGGTGGAGGAGTTCTTGGTGGACCATTAGGTTTAGAAAGACTGCCGCCTGGTAATGGAGGTCATGGTGGTGGCAGATGCCCTCCAGGATGTACAGGATGTACATGAGGGATGGGTGGAGAGGGCCATGTGATGCCTGTGACAGTAAATCCACAGCCTAAGGCAATAGTTTTGGCATTCACCATCTACAAAAAAAAAAAATAGTAATAATAAAAATAAAAAAAATAAAAAAATAAAAACCTATGGTGTAGTTCTCTCTTACAGTGGTGAACGTGTTCTGCTGGGCTACTCTGTCAGGATTGTGGCTCTCCGGGCATGTTTCTGCAAAACGCTGTGCCACTCCTGCAAGCTCATCGCTCCATACTTATTAATGAGATGAGTTAGAGGATGAAGTATAATTAAGAAACACAAAATGAAATATTATAATTATAAGCACCATGTTACCAATACCCTTCCCATAGTACCAATTTTTGCATATTGACAGCTGGTGGGTTCACCAAACCTCGATAGAAATTGTGCTGGTTCAAGATAGATTGTTTTTGCTGCGCTGTGAGAACTAATAAGGATATGTGAATAAGAGCAAAGAGAAGCACCGTCTTAAGGAATGGCATAGTCATGAACTGTTCTTTGTCTTTTAAGATATATATATCTGCACCATTATCAGTTTATATAGTTACACCAAATTATGAAGAGAAATTTTGTGTTGCTATGCATTTGTTCTGGAACAGCTCAGCTGACCTTTGTTACGCTGAGTAGGAACTAATGTCTGAACAGTTCAAGGTTAAACATGGCCTCCATGTACCTCATGTTCTGTAGAATAATTTGAAATGTCAACTATTGTATGGCAAGTGTAGAATGCAGATGCCACAGTGTAGAATCCATGGAGTGACTAAGAGAGAAGTCACTCAGTTAGACGGTTACAGTTTGGAACAATTCATAACCTTCAGTGTATTTAGATATTAATATATGAAGTAATTGATATAGACTTATGCCAACAATAAATATGAAAACAATAACAACTGCTCACAACAACACAACAAAAACATTGATAGAGACTGAATTAAACGAAGAATTATATACATAATATCATTTTGTGGTTTATAAGGCAGAAGATTTAGATGATTCATCATCCAGGACATTTTGCTGTAATTTTGTTTTATGATGAGCTTTGATTTTACGTTGAAGATGAGGTGGCCAGAATCCGAGATGGGGATGAGGTAGATGTAGGTGAGGCAAATGAAAATGGGGTCGCCCAGGGTGAGGTGGTCCCATGCCAGGCCAATGGAAGGGTGAACCCATACCAAGCCCTGGGTGAGGTGGTTTGATTCCGGGAGGTAAATGGAGTGGTCCTATTCCAGGTATTGGTATAATAACCGGTATAGGAATAGGGATTGGTTTAACTTTTGGGGGAGATGTCGATACTGTTTCTGAGGGAGGTTCAGTAGAAGGAGAAGTGGGAGTTTCCATAGTAGATATAGGACCATCACCAGAATTGCAATCTTCTGTACTGATGGGATCTCTTTCGGGATCCCACAAGTATACCGAAGAGTCCGCACCCGATCTGTCCGAGTCAACTATACGACAAAATAAGTGCAGTTAATATTCTAGTGAGAGAGATTATGGAGTTATTTATGGAGTTACAGTGAGAACTTGGTTTAAACCATTGAGCTGCAAGTTATTATTGTTTTAAGTCCATATTCTACTAAAATGTAGCTGGATTGTACTGGTAGTGTTACCACAGAGGTTGTCCTGGCAAGTCTGGCCAGAATGGCAGCTTGTACACGGTTGTCCAGATTTGTAAGGCCTCTCGACACCTCTGCTCCACCTGAAGATGCCACAAGATGTCACAAAACAGAAAAATAATTGTTAAAAAAGGTGTCAACATGGTTTTTAATCTAATGTAATATTCTTATGTTTGTCCTTAAGTGCCCACTCGGAACTTTCAATATATAAATTCAAATAATACCGTTTGTTAACTTTGAATATCATTATTTGGTTTGCACTGTTTTACCATTCAGCACTCATGCTTAAATTATAGTGCTTAAATTTTCAATCTGATTGGAAATACTAAAATAATAACCAACTAACAAGTGGTGAAAGTATTGGGTACACTGCTAGTTTTTCTTTGAGTACCTTTAAAAAGAAATAATGATTTAAAAAGTGGGCTAGCTAGCAGTCAATTAATGGAAATAGCAATGATCTTACTGAAGAGTCTACTCACTCTGGACTATATTTGCAGAGAAAGACTGTATAAGATCCACACTGGGAAGAGCCACATCCGATGGCTGAAGATTCTGCAAGAACCATCTGCACCAAAATGAAGCAATTTTAACTTTCCATAAATATTGGTGACAATGGAGAATAGATATTCATAATTTGCTAACAAAATATTTATATTTGTACAATACTAAGATAATATTATATAGTTGATTTTATATACATAGTGCTTTACAATATCAGCATAAGTAAAACATGCATACATGCATACATAGCTATTATAACACACAATGCATATAATATAATATGTAAATATAGCTACTATTATGATTATATTTATCTTCTACAATACAATTTTTAGTTTATGTTGCAACTGGTAATTCTCCACCAGTATAACTTTGAGACGAATAGACCGACCTTCAAGTAATTATTGCAAGAGTTTGATCTCTCCAAGCAGTTGTTTGAGCTGTAGTCAAAGTATTGACCTTGATTAAACCAACTTTGCACCAGCTGAAGGTAATCAATTTCATTGTTTGGTATACTTGTCACAAATAAGCTTCCCCTTTCAAACAAGAAAATATCCTGGCTGAAATCACTGCTCCCTTCTTTAGAGCACTTCCGGGTGACATTAAGAGCCATTTTCTCCAGTTCATCTCTCCAAATCTACAATACAGTATAGATATCAGTTTTGTGAAGCTTGACAATAATTACTAACACTATTTACAAGCTATAAATTTCTCATGATTTAATTGGGTTAAAAACTAAACAAATATTATAAAATAAAGCTATTATAATAATAATAATTAGCAATCTACTGAATGTTAAGTGTGACTTTAACTGTACCATAAGAGCCAAGCCACAACTTAACCATCAAATCATGATATTAATAAATTTCCTTACCAAGTGATAGACTAGCTAATAATAGCAGTATAAATATAAATAGGCATTATTCTACCCACTGTCATGCCAATATAGCCTTCTCAGCCCTAGCTGTGGCATACAACCTCACCATAGTTTGCATATTGGAAGAAGTGGGCTGAACTTGTGTACGAAGTTTGTTGTGCAGCTGAGTGATGACCTGCTTCTCTTCGCTGGTCAATTCACTCAATAAACATTGAATGAAGGAGCACAGAATTAAGAAAACCACTGGCAGCCACTTCTCCATAATTCCTATTCCTTCTTTTGACTACCCCAACTTAAATAGAATTATAAAAGGTAACTGTGTTCTTGTTCAGGCACATGAGGGCCATGTGGAGGTGCATGTTGCCAACATGTGTGCTGTCTGTCCTCATCCTATATCTGGCTTCTGTTAGAGCTACAGTAAGTTCCATTAAATTCTCACATTCTTGTCATTTCAGGTTTCAAGTGAAAAGTAACGATATAGCTAATTGCCTTGCACATGTCCTATAGTATGTCCAAGTAGTACTGCAATTATTATTATGCCAATGATATTAATGGTGTAATAAAGATTCCTACTTTGTTGCATTGTCTGAGTTGCTAAAAGAGACAGTGGAGTTCTCTCCAGTGATTTCTAGCTAAAGCTCACACAAAAAACTTATTCTCAGAATTACGGTGCTCATCCTAAGAGTTGAACCAGGACCCCTGAGGTAATTAGGACTTTGTTCAGCTATCATGTACACAACAAGCACCTTATAATGCAATCTTGTTAGGTTTATTGTCACCCACTACTGCTATATACAGTGGTGACATTCATGTACATTTTGCCACCCACGCATATTATCGATACTTTACCGACATTGGCTAGTGTATTTTATTTACATTACTTGATTGGCTTGCTGGTTCCCCATGAGTTGCTGTGGATGTGGCGAACATCGCGTTGTGTTTGCCTGTTGTTTTGTTGTAATGAAATTAATTTGGTGCACCAATTAAACTTCACAGGCTATATTTGATATGTGCAAATTGAAAAAGGTCCAAGTATAAAATTGTTTTTTTCCTGGCCTAAACACATCAAGGTGCCACCTATCACACATGTAACCATCACAACCACAAACTAATTTGATGAACCTATTAACATAGCCTTAATATTATCCCCATACAAAAAATGAACTTTGTAGAGCTTTTAGTTTCCCTGCAGTGGAATAAAAACCATAACACAGTAAAAAAAATTCAAAAAGTTTGCTGGAAACACTGTACATTTTTGCCAGCCGTATATAATCTTTGCCGACATTGGCTAATGTATTTTATTTACATTACTTGATTGGCTTGCCGGTTCCCCATGAGTTGCTATGGATGTGGCGAACATCGTGCTGTGTTTGCCTAGTGCAGTAGAGGTGCATAATAAGCCTGGCCGTCTGCAATGGTTTACAGAACGTTTTAGCAACTGTCATAACATTGAGTAGCTATTTCTTAAACATCATGCTCATAAGTCGCATACAAATTCATGCCAAATATTCCCAATGATATTAACACAAGACATTATACAAGACAAAACCCTAACCGTTCATATTTACTCATATTGCACACATAGCTTCTAATTAATCCATTCTTGTAAATTCAATGTCAAACTTAACTGACAGCTAGCTAACAGCAGCCCCGCAAATATAATTAGTGATATTATTTAATTAATATTAATGTGATAATCATAATAAGGAGATGATAGTGGAAAAGCATCGATAAAATAAATAAATGACAAAAATGTTGAAACTGTGAAGTCCAATCAGAAGTTGTTGATGTGCATGAAATAGAAATACAACTTGTTAAAGTCTTTATACTAACATCAGCAATGGCGGACGGGCTGCGGTTTGGGAGTCAAGGCTATGGTACTAGGCCCCATGGCATTGGAATCACATGATGCAAATGAAGAGCAAGATTCACTCTTCAGAGCAGTTTCTGAGAAAGACGTGGGTTCAGGGCTGGCAGAACACATACTAGAGGTAGATGCAGAAGAGGATGCCACTTCACAGCCACTGTCCCTCGCCTGCTGCTCCTGATTCACAGTGAGGCAATCTAAAGTGTCCATAAATTCCTCTTCTGAGATATCGGAGCAGATTACATTCCCGCGGCTGTTTCTCTCGGCTATCACCTTGAAGTTGTCCTGGTATTGCTTGGAGGATGTCGTGGTCTGCGATATTGTGCTGTTGCTAGAGGGGGTGTGGCTGTCTGGGTCTTTGCTCATCGTCCTGTCCAGGAGGGCTGCCAATGCATTGTCTGATATCACGGCTGCCTGGTTATTCACGACCTTCTCATGGTCCACTGAATGAAGGAGGTCTATCAAGTCATCCACTGAGAGGTCATATTGGGACGACAGACCTTTAAATTTTCCTGCAAGTAAGTAAAGAATATTATTGCAAACGGATGAAAACATTGACATTTAACTAACAATTGTTTCTTACGCTATTATTTACACAATTACTACATGAATATGAATAAAAAATATCAATTTTAATATTGTGACACATGGTATATGCACAGAGAATGAAACAAATATGAACCATAAACTTTGTACCCAAATCATTGCCACAATGAACTATGCACTTTGAACTAATACACTCAAACAAGTTTAATCCAACAGATGATCATCATCTCCTACCTTTGTGAATGACCATTTTCTCCAGTCTCCTCTTGGAAGCAGCTCTCTCTACGATCCTCTGGTCGATGGTGTTAGCTGTCACTAATCTGTACACCATCACAGGCCGAGTCTGACCAATACGGTGGCAGCGATCCTGAGCCTGTAGGTCACACTGAGGATTCTACAACACAAGGGAAACAATACAATAATAACAGACAGTACAGAGGTCATAGAGAGATCGGGTCATGGACAGAGCTTGTGAGTGATTCTGAGAGGCATTCATTAGATGTGTGTGTGTGTGTGTGTGTGAGACTTTCACTCGTATTGCCATTACTGTATTATGAGAATAACCCACCAAGAACCGACAAGAATGTAGCCATGGTATCAGATAGAGCAAAGATCTTACAACGGAGCAACCCTTTCCAAACACTATAATTATAATAATAGCACATTTTCTTGTTCTAACAGCCAATATTAAAGCTTATTGGCTGTTAGAATGAGAAAATTTGCTATTATTACAATTATTTCAGCTGAGCTTACCCAGTCAGAATCGTAAATGATGACAGTGTCTGCAGCAGTCAGGTTGATTCCCAGCCCACCTGCCCGAGTGCTCAGCAAAAATATCATACACTCCGGACTCTCGCGGAACTTTGCCATCTGCTCCTCACGGTCAGCGAATGCCATACTGCCGTCCAACCTGCCCCGGTCTAGTCCACGCAAATCCAAATAGTCTTCAATCACATCCAACATACGTGTGAACTGGGAGAATATCAGCACCTACAAACACACACAATGAAATTAGTCCCACTGGCTGCTCAAAGGATTTCATACAGTGGCACAAACAGAACATTCCATCACTTACAGTTTAATTAGTGATGTTAATAAGAAAACCTCGAGTATTCTGTCGTACAAGTGTCTCTATTGTTAGCTATAACGTGTCACATTTATTCACTTCTAGTAAACTGTATAGATAATGAGACTATATGAACATTGCAAATAGTCTATGCCAAGTGTTAGAACAAAAATAATTGTGCAATTTTGAAATGTAGGTGATAATGTACATAACCACAAAATATTTACAATCTTTAGATTGAATAACAACAACAACAACAATGAAAAACAACAACAGACAACACAACAATGAAATAAGAATCTATAGACATTAAACTAGAGCACAACGAGCAATCCTACAATGTGGGGAATAAGTAATAAGATGAGTAAGGCTCAACGCTGCACAGTCAGGCACAGTCAGGTGCTAAATAACAAACTTCATGATGATCAGTCATAGTTGGAGCTGGGCGATATACCGGTATTATTGTTGCACCGCGATAAAAACCCGACATCACGAAGTGATATTTCAATTGCATTTGCACGGTATTATCGTTTTCTCAGAAAGCCGTTGGTACGGATCGTTAAATTAATGCGGGAACTTCACGCGCATGACAGATTGATTAAAGGAACAGCCGTTTCGTTGTTTGTAAACATGGCCGTAACGCGGTACTAGCGAAGTTTTTTTTTTAAGTAGCTAGCAGTGGCTGAGAGTTCAAATTCTGGCTTAAGGAAGCAACACAGTTTTACCCCAGAGGACTAACTTTGGACTAGAAGCTGATGATTTATTAAATATCGTGATATATCGCTTTATCGCGATAATGCAGGTAAATATCGTATCGCCTGTGATTAGTAGTCATAGTGCAAGTGAAGCTTTATTTACTAACTCCTCCTGAAAGTCCACCTTCAGAATTTCCAATCCCAAATACAGCTTATACACAAACTCTGGTATTGTAGACTTCAGAATGAAGTGCCAACACTCACAGCTCAATATAAACAACTGCAGACACTTCCCAGAGCAGTCAGTCAGTCAGCAAACTCCTCTACACCAGGGACACAGACCGAATGGATAATTACAACGTACCTCGTTGCAATACTTACACTGATGCAGATCCTGGAGCAGAGCAAGATGGTGGTTATGATCAGGGCAGACAATACGCCAGAGTGGCTAGCATTGTGGTGGATGAAATCCCAGTGCAAGATAACAATGCATATGGCTACACCTCCAGGGCCAAAATAGATCCAGAGCATGAGGAAGAGCTTTACGCTGTACCACACTGTAACCACGAAGGAGCCACCAAGAAACAAACCAATGGTAGCAAGCCTGGTACCAGGGGGTGCTGTGTGACCATGGGTATCATCTCTGTGCTGTTCATAGCTGCCTTAGCTCTGGCAGCAGCATCACTGGCCCTGTTTCTGATACTAAATGGGTACCAAACCTGCTCTAATTACAGCTGCATCAGTAGAATGCCCACTGAGATACATTCAGACAACTCCTCCAATTCTGAAGCTAAGCATGTGTTGAATCTGCTACAAACTGAACTGACGGAAACCAAAAGAAAAGTGTTTATTTTGGAAAATAAAATGAGGGAATATACTCAGAACCAAACCCAGAGGAACCAAATGCTAGACTCCAGAATTACAAACCATACCACCCTCCTCCATAGCTTGATACGAGCCAATACTGCCAATGAGTCCAACTATGCCGATATCTCCCCGTCTGTAAATAATGTCTTCAACTGCAGCACCAGTGTCGAGGCCAGCTGCACTGTGGAAGCGAGCGTTGGCCAGTGCTTAACACCTCGGGTTGCGGTAACCCATAACAACTCCGTCTTAATGAGTTCCGATTGCGTCAGAACGGACTCCAACGAACCGAACCCACTTGTGGGGGTACTGGATGTCACTGATGGGCTCTTGGAATGCCTGTGCTACGTGATTGAAATTAACGATATTCCAACTAGTAATCCGACCCAGTGCAGCCTGGTGGTAACACGATGTAAGATCACAACTTGATGGACTCGTAAGCCATGCAAAGATAAAGAATGGGAACTCAGTAAACAGAGAGAATCCATACGACACATACTGTAACACTAGTAACATATGTGGCTTTAGTCTTGTAAGCATTAGTCTGGTTACTGAATGTAGTAGTCCATTAAAAAATACGACTACTTCTATTACGTTGGTGATGTTTGAATTTATTGCTGTATAATAAAGATTTAATCCATAGCTGTAGAAAACTCCGGTATTGTAAAGTAAAAAGGAATTAAGCCATGTCCGCTACATGGATAATCTATTACTACCGTAATCCACACACACTCTGCAATAACTGGCCATTACCAATATGAAACACACACACACAACAACAACAACAAAACAAAAAACAAACACACATACACTTGTGCTCAGAAGTAAAAGGTTGGGGCATTTCAGCAACATTGAGTAATTGATTTCTATGTATACTTCAAACCTTTCCAGCATTATCTAAAACCCCTTCACTCTGGTAGATTTTCAGATCTGTTACCATGAGAATGTGCGGTTAACTACTTTATACTCTTACAGTTGACCGTTACCAAATTAAATTTAATACATGTATGTAAACTGCAAATAAGAATGTGGGTGGGTATACTAAGCAGTGATTCCTGCTACTTAGCCACAGCGCTTTATTGGTCCAAAATACAAAATAAACAAAGCAACAAAACAAAACAAACACAGAGCAACCTAAAAAGCATAGTCTATTCTATGGTGGATTGGATCTTTTACAGCTATTTTGGGAGTTATTTTGTGTTCAGTAAACAAACATTGGATGCTGTCTGTTTTAGAAAATATAGCTAGGCTGCCATGTGTGATGCAGTGTGCACCAACTAGTGAAATAGGTAGCTACATAGCTATCTTATTCATGTCGTGTTGGGTAGATTTAATTCGACTCTGGTATGACTCCCTTCTCCTGGGACAGTGGCATACGTAGCTACCCCTGTAGAATAAATTGAATACTGTCCCTTACAAAAATAGATATGTGCTGTATGTATGCCACATTTATAATGCATTCATTGCAACACATGTGCATATTGCACTTGTGCGTAAAATGTAAGCAAAATGCACTTAACTGCAGCATGTGCCCTGC
>WLWI01004524.1_pt1 | contig 11758 bp, 9 predicted proteins | sample 6701501 | NCBI WGS metagenome assembly WLWI01 (sample SAMN12718690, study PRJNA515312) | sponge metagenome | isolation source: marine sponge | host: Mycale hentscheli | place: New Zealand: South Island, Marlborough, Capsize Point | collected 2014-11-01
GGTTTACTAATATTGTTTCTGCGGAAATTATCAATACTGAGTAACCCGAGTATTACAGAAATGGACAGTAATACGATAATCCAGAACCATGAACCGCTACCAAAAACCAAATTGATAATAAAGAGCAGACCCGATGCAATAGCGGCAGTTTTCAAATTATCGCGACGATATGCCAGTGTTATGGCACCGACAATACAAAGAATAAATACTGTTAAACCGCTCATTATGTCTTCCTTATATTAAATAAATAATTCATCAACGAAGTGTAGACAAGTTTGCAAGAGAAAGAATCTTGAGATACTTCCTGTACGATTCGATCAACAGGAATTACACTCCAATCTATCTCTCCCAAGCAGTAAAGGTCTCACCTTCTTTTGCCAGTTTTTCCAATAAAGGTGCCGGTGTCCAGTAGAGATCACCATATCGCTCACGGTATTTGCAAATCGCCCGATAGACATGATTAAGACCGACGATGTCTGCATAGATCATCGGTCCGCCGCGATAACGTGGCATCCCATAGCCATTCGCAAAAACCACATCAATATCACTTGAACGCTGTGCTATGCCTTCTTCAAGAATTAGCGCACCTTCGTTGATCATAGCAAACATCATTCTTTCCATTATCTCTTCATCACTAACTTCACGAGGTTCAATACCCAGCGTCTTCGCCTCCCTGGCAGCAATTTCATCAACCTCGGGATCAGCTTCGGCATTCCTGCCTTCATAAATATACATACCTCTACCAGTTTTCTGACCGTAGCGCTGCATCTCTACCAGTACATTACAAACACGGTAATAGGCGGGATCATCAGGACGGTCTTTCCACTCAGAATTCAGCTTGTTGAATACATCCAGGCCGGATAGATCGAGCACACTATTGGGACCCATGGCCATGCCCCATTCAAAGGCGACTTTATCAATACGCTCTGCAGAAACTCCTTCCAGCAACATCAATTGTGCTTCACGCACATAAGGAAAAAACATTCGATTACCGACAAAACCAAAACAGACTCCCACCAGGACACCAATTTTTCTGATGCTTTTCGCCAATGCCATCGAGGTGGCAATCACGTCCTTCGCTGTTTTTGCACCGCGCACAATTTCAAGTAGCGTCATTACGTTCGCCGGAGCAAAGAAATGCAGACCAATCACATCTTCCGGTCGCTTGGTGAATGCTGCAATTTCATCAAGATTGAGGGAAGAGGTATTACTGGCAAGGATCGCGCCTGGCTTACAGACTTCGTCAAGCTTTGTGAAAACATCCTTTTTAACCGCCATATTTTCGAACACGGCTTCAATGACAAGATCAGCGTCAGCCATATCTGCATAGTCCACGGTGCCCTTTATCATGCCCATAAGTTCTTCAAGTTTTGACTCACTCATGCGGCCTTTCTTGACCATAACTTCGTAGTTTTTCCTGATAACACCGAGGCCGCGATCAAGTCCTTCCTGTGTTACTTCAAGAATAGTAACCGGAACACCAGCATTCAAAAAATTCATTGAAATACCACCACCCATCGTGCCAGCACCAATAATTCCAACACTTTTAATCTCACGCTTTACCGTGTCTTTTGGTACGTCAGCTACCTTGGCCACTTCGCGCTCAGCAAAAAACAAATGACGTTGTGATTGCGAATGAGTTGAGGCTTTACATTCATCGAATAGGCGACGTTCGGTCTCGATCGCTCGTTCGTAGGGTAAAGAAACAGCCGCTTCAACACATTTAACAATTTGTTCTGGTGCAAAAAAACCGCGCGTCTGTCTCTGAATCTGTTTTCGATAATCGGCGAAAAACTCGTCGTTTATACCCGTGACATCAAGTTCAAGTTTGCTTAAGCGACGTAAGACTGCATTGTCTGCAAGTAATCCTTTTGTATAATTTATGGCACCTGCGCGTAGATCATCTTCAACTACCTCATCGATCACACCACAGGTTTTAGCGTCTTGAGCAGATATCGGTTTTGCAGAGATCATCATATCCAGCGCTTTTTGTACGCCAGCCAGACGAGGTAAGCGTTGCGTTCCACTCGCGCCAGGCAACAGTCCGAGACTTGATTCGGGTAAACCAACCTTCGCACTGGCGACTGCACATCGGTAATGACAGGCCATTGCTGTTTCCAGACCACCTCCTAGTGCCGTACCGTGAATTGCTGCAACCATTAGTTTTGCGCAATCCTCAATCTTTTGTACTAACTCCGGTAACCAGGGATCTTTTGGCGGAGCATTGAATTCTGATATATCGGCGCCAGCGATAAATGTACGACCCGCACAAATTAATACCGCAGCTTCGGCCTCTTCATCGCTTGCGAATTTATCAATAGCATTCCAGGTACCCTGTCGAACGGCATGACCCATAGCATTAACAGGCGGACTATCAATGGTAATAACAGCAATATTATCTACAAGCTCGTAACTAACGACATCTGACATAATGAGAGACTCCTTCAAAACTGTTTATTATTGTGTATTTATTTCGTTTCGTTTTACTTCAGCCAGAACATAAAGTATTTATTGAATATTCTTAATGGCAGAGTTCGTATCGTAGTACAGTGAGTTTTGCACTGCAACAATCCATACTATTAACACGATGACCGTTTCGCACCGCGGTCTAAGGTTTAATTGGCAACTCCTGAGCTTTGGTAACAGTACGAAGAGCAAAGCTGGATCGCACTTTGGCAATACCAGGCAGACGGGTTAAATGTTGATGATGAATGCGTTCATAATCTGCAGCATCGGCTACAACGACGCGTAGCAGATAATCATAGTCACCCGACATCAGATAACATTCCATGACCTCTGGAATCTCCAATACACGTTTTTCAAAAGTGTCGAGTTCTTCCTGTTGTTGCTGGGCCAGACTGATTTCCACGAATACATTTCCTGGCAAGCCAACCGAGGCCTGATTTACGAGCATGGAATAACGCTCAATAACTCCCGCCGCTTCCAGTAATTTGACACGTCTCAAGCAGGCCGACTCCGACAAATTAACCTTATTCGCGAGATTGACATTGCTCAATCGCCCGTCTAATTGCAGGACATGGAGAATAGCACGATCAGTCTTATCTAAATTCATATTTAACAGATTATTCTAATTTTTCATAATATTAAGGATTATATGCCAATTATATAGGCTCGTAGTGAAGATATAGCAAGAACATTTCTCCGAATTCCATCTATTCTTGCGCGCTTAAGTCACTACCAATAAATTTACGTACTTAATCTGGAGAACAATCATGCTGATCGGGGTCCCTAAAGAAATTAAAAATCATGAATACCGGGTCGGCCTGACGCCGGGGAGTGTTCGTGAACTGGTTCGCTTTGGACAGGATGTCATTATAGAAACGAATGCAGGAGCGGCCATTGGTATGGCAGATGAGGACTACGTCAGGGTTGGCGCCAAAATTGTAGCGAGCGCCAAAGATATTTTTGCCCAGAGCGATATGGTTGTGAAGGTAAAAGAACCACAGCATGAAGAATGTTTGATGTTGCGGGAAAACCAGGTGCTATTTACGTATCTTCATTTAGCTCCGGATCCAGAGCAGACCAAATTACTGCTTGATTCCGGTGCAATAGCAATCGCATATGAAACCGTTACCGGCCCCGGCAATACCTTGCCTTTACTGGCTCCTATGAGCGAAGTCGCCGGACGCCTTTCGATACAGGCTGGTGCACATGCGCTTGAGAAAGCACAAGGCGGTGCTGGTGTCCTACTTGGCGGGGTACCAGGCGTTGCGCCTGCTAAGGTACTGGTGATTGGCGGTGGTGTTGTAGGTGATAATGCCGCCTACATGGCCAGAGGTATGGGTGCAGAAGTAACTATCCTGGATCGTTCGCTTCCACGCTTGCGTCAACTGGACGCCGAGTATGGCGGACGCGTCAAATGTATTTACTCCACGGTTGAGACTCTCGAAGAATATGCTTTGCAATCTGACATGGTAGTAGGCGCTGTCTTGATTCCCGGTGCTGCTGCCCCGAAATTGTTAAGTCGCGATATTATCAGTCGCATGAGAAAGGGCTCGGTAGTGGTTGATGTTGCAATTGATCAAGGAGGGTGTTTTGAAACATCGAAGGCGACCACTCACCAGGAACCAACCTATGTAGTAGATGGTGTGGTGCATTATTGTGTCGCCAATATGCCAGGTGCAGTAGCACGTACTTCCACACTGGCACTAAATAATGCAACTCTGCCATTTGCTTTATCTCTGGCAATGAAGGGCTACAAGCAAGCCTTGTTAAGCGATCAGGATTTGAGAAATGGTTTGAATGTACACAAAGGAAAAATAACATACAAAGCCGTGGCAGAAACTCTTAACTATGATTACCAGTCAGCATCAGACGCACTGGCTGCATAGTTAAAAACCAATATAGATAAACCGGAGTGTAGTTGCCATAACAGGCTCTACACTCCGGTTAAACTTCCAGAGTAACTTTTTCAGTAGGGGCTAATATTACCGCTGTACCTGTCGCCACCTTTTTTCCATCCTGATTAAGACAAACAAATTTCAGCCCGACAATGGGTTTATCTTCACGCACGGATTCTACTTCGAGTTCAACGGTAATCGTATCATCAATAAATACTGGTGCTCTGAACTTCATGTCCTGTCCCAGGTAGATGCTCCCCGGCCCGGGCAATTTGACGGCCACTGCGGCACTGACCAAAGCCGCGGTATACATGCCGTGTGCAATGCAACGACCAAACTGTGTATTGCCTGCATACTCTTCATCAAGATGAACAGGGTTCACATCACCGGATAATAAGGCGAATTGCCGAACATCCTCAGCACTGCAAGTTTTGCTGTAGCTTGCCTTTGTCCCTATTTCAATCTCTTCAACTGTAAGGTTACTGATGGTACTCACTACTTTCTCCTTAATAGATCAGGTCGTACTTTAAAGTGGTCTGATACCACTTTTAGTACATATGTTGGCCACCGTTGATGCTCAATGTAGAGCCGGTAACAAAACCACCATCATCGCTTACAAGAAACAAAACACCTCTGGCAATTTCACTCGCATTTCCTAATCTGCCTACCGGTATGCCGGCGATTATTTTCTCAAGCACATTTTCCGGTACCGCTCTCACCATATCGGTATCAATATAGCCTGGGGCTATCGCATTCACCGTTATACCTTTTGCGGCGCCCTCTTGTGCCAATGCCTTGGTAAAACCGTGGATGCCAGATTTGGCAGCGGCATAGTTGACCTGCCCGTATTGCCCGGCCTGTCCATTTACTGAGCCAATATTCACGATTCGGCCAAAACTACGTTCGCGCATTCCATCAATAACTACGCGCGCCATGTTGAAACAGGATGCGAGATTGGTCTGGATGACAGAATTCCATTGGTCAAAACTCATCCGATGCATGGTGCCATCCCGGGTAATACCAGCGTTATTGACAAGTATGTCAACAGGACCAAGATCGGCTTCGATTTGCTTTGCTGCAGCATCGCAAGCCTCAAAATCACTGACATTCAATTTGTAAACAGCAATTCCTGTCTTTTCGTTAAATCGCTTCGCTGCCTCTTCGTTGCCAGCATAGATTGCTGCGACTGTATATCCGGCATCACTCAAACCGGTCGAAATTGCCTCTCCAATACCGCGAGTACCACCTGTTACTATAGCTACACGCCCCATCTCGTTCTCCTTCTTCTCGTAGGATTTCTGCTGAAACCCATTAAATATTAATAGTATAAGAAATTGTTGCGGCGCAATATATCATTGCTTGTGTTGCATCGCAACAATTTCGCAGATTTATAATCCTTTCTCCAGTAGAACACCTATTTCAGGGTGAAACCCGCTGTCTCTCTGCGCAAGCTCGAGTCAGAAAATAAATTTCATATTTTTGTCACATTCTTGCTTATTTAATCTCAGTAAAATTCTATACTTATTAGGCGGATACTTGATAATGCGACAGATCTAATCGGCAGATTAAGCGATTTGTCAGGGAAAATCTCCCTATCTACTCGGTTCGCAGGAACATTAGCATAGATTATCGCTCAAATTACTGCTGGTGATTTTCACGCTGAATAATGAATGGGGACTTAATGATCGTAACATTTCGCTACCGCTTTATACCTGTTTTTGCCCTGTTGATGAGCAGTTTGATCTGTGTAGCGGCGACGGGCGAGGTAGATTCACCGGAAATACCAGTAGAAGAAGAAATCGAATCTACTGTCGCTAATGTCGATACCTTGCAGGTAGAGATGACCGCCGAGCAAAAGCGCAGCATTAAAAATTACGAAGAATTGATAAGCCAGCTGGAAATCAGTGGTGGTGTTTACCAGGTACAACTTTCCGAAGTACTTCTGAGTCTTGGCTCAACATATCAAGCATTAGATCTGCATGCCGAAGCAATAGTGGCCTTTGAACGCTCATTACACATTAGCCGTGTCAATGACGGTCTCTATAACCTTGGCCAGATAGACATGCTGGAAAGCATGATAGAAAGTAATAGCAAACTCAAAGACTGGAAAAGCTTAAATAAGAATTATCACAATCTCTACTGGCTTTCCAAGCGCCACTATGGCGAAGATAGCCCTGAGCTCCTGGCGCTCATTGATCGCATTGGGCGTTGGCATTTGAAAGCCTACGAGCTATTGCCAAACGAACAATCCTTCTCACACCTCGTGGATGCGGAAGACCTTTACAATAAGTCCGTCAAGATAATCGAAACTCAAAATGGCCAACATGACCTGCGCCTGATTAATGCTCTCTATGGGATTGCTCTCACTAATTACCAGATCGCAGCACAGGTTAGTAATGCAGAAAATTTCGAAGTAATAAGGATGGGTTTCAGGAACTCAGATCGACGCCGGGCCCTGCAGCAAGAACAGGCCAGACAGGATTTGATTAGCCAAAGCTATGCAAAGGGTAAACGTGCGATGAATCGCATTGTCGAGATCCACGCCAACAACCCAATACTACCGGTTGATACGCACGCCATAGCTTTAACTCACCTGGGTGACTGGTTTTTACTTTTTAACAAAAGAAACAGCGCTGCCACTACCTATGATCAAGCGTACCAGTTACTCAGTAATGAAGGATTTGACCAACAAAAAATTGATTCACTTTTCGGCCGACCGAAAACACTACCGGCCATCCGACTACCCGTACAAAATGAAAAGGATATTATCGATGAGGACCCGTCCTATGTAATTGCGTCGTTTGATGTCAGTGCCTCAGGCAAAGCGGGAAATATAGAGATAATTGAATCTAATCCCACTGATAATGTTTCGTTTCAACGTCGCGCAAAAAGAAGTATCGCGTCAACGAAGTTTCGTCCAAGATACGAGAACGGCAAGCCAGTGATAACAACCGGTGTTAGCCTGCGCTATATATTCACTGAATAACAAGTATGTGACTTATGATAAAAAATAATCTAACAATCTTCAGGTTAATCCTGATCTCTGCATTTGTATTCGTTTCTGCATGCAATACAGTGCCCACTAGTTCTTCTTCGTCATCATCCAGTAGTCCACCTTCAAGCAGTTCAAGTTCATCTTCCTCGTCATCTTCGTCTTCCTCCTCTTCCTCATCGAGTAGCGGAAGCGGGAGCAGCCAGTCCTCAAGCTCACAAGCCGGTGCCAGCGGTAGCTCGGGTGCTCAGAGCCCCTCCTCTCAAGCAGGCCAGGCCGGTGATGGAAATAAACAAGCTCAATCCCAAGGTCAATCAGGCGCTGGAGGTCAGGGCTCGAACAAGAGCGATGATCAAATTCTGGCAGATGCCCTCGGTGAATTTGATAAAGGAATAAACAAAGCTCAACAGGAAGGAACAGAACAGGGTGGGACTGGCCAGGGTTCTATAGCCGCGGCAGGTGGAGGACAAGGCGCTATGACTGATGCTGAAAAATCGGGACAACTAGATGCGCAGCTAAATACCAAGTTTGCGAAATTTGACGACCTTATGCTAGGCGAACGAGAAACTGTAGCCAAAGCTGATAACGAAGGCGGTAGTGGCGGTGGTTACGGCAGCGGTGATGGAGAAGGAAATGATAGTGGTGGCTATGGTGAAGCTGACGATCCTTTGCAAACTGCAATGGCAAAGGGCAACAGCACATCAGGATCACTGGGTATTAAAGGAGGAGAACAAATAGACTCTGTCTCGGATGCCCCTGCAGACGTAGGCAGCGGACAGGATGATGACATAATTGCACGACAGTTAAGAGAAGCAGCTCAAAAAGAACGGGACCCGGAGTTACGGGCTAAACTATGGAACGAGTACAGAAAATATAAAAAAGGCGCCTAAAGGGCAAGAGACTAAAATGATCAAATCAAATCAAATCCACGCATTATTGATATTTATTCTTGTAACGACAGTTGGTTGTAACAGCACTACTGTCAGAACAACTGAACGCGAAAAAATTGCGCCTCAGACAGCTCAAATTACCGAAGAATTGCTGTTAGATGTTGGCATAGGCATATTTGAACCAGGTGTTGATGCTCTTAGTGCAGGTGATGCAGGTGTTTATCCCAAAATTCGAGAGGCAGAGGCACGCTTTATGCCTTTTTTGTTGATGGAAACAATGCAAAATAGTGGCAGTTGGGGAACTGTTCGAGTTATCCCGCAACGGCAAAGCGAAATGGATATCTGGATAGATGCCGAGCTCCTGCGTTCCGACGGCGAAAATCTTGAATTGCTGGTTAGGGTGCAAGATTCCTCAGGAAAAAACTGGTACACAAAAAAATACAAAGATGTTGCCAGCAAATATTCATATGACACCAGTTTGCCAAATCGAACTGAACCTTTCCAGGCACTATATAATCAGATTTCCAACGATATTCTGGCGTATTACAGACAGCTTGACGCCAATCAGATAAAGACTATTCGGGTCATCACTGAGCTTAAATTTGCCAAGGAATTTTCAGCGGATGCCTTTGGTGAGCATCTGGGAGTTGATAAGAAAGGCCGTTACTATATTACTCGTCTTCCTGCCGATGATGATCCTATCCTCCTACGTGTCAGGCAAATTCGTGAACGAGATTATATGTTTGTTGATACCTTGCAGGAGTATTACGCTTCTTTTGTGCGGCAAATGGAACAACCCTATCTGGAATGGCGGCGGGCTTACTATGAAGAAAACAAGGCCCTACAGGAGGTAAAGAAACAATCCAGAAACCGGATAATTGGCGGTGCTCTGGCCGTTCTGGCAGGCATACTTGCGCAGGGAGTAGACAGCAGAACAGCTCGCACGGCAGGTGCAGTAGGCATAGGTGCTGGTGTAGGGGCTGTAATGAGTGGACTTAATAAGAAAGAAGAAGCCAAGGTGCATGCAGAAGCACTCGAAGAAATTTCGGCCTCTATGGACGCGGAAATGGAACCGCATAACATGAAACTGGAAAACCGTACTGTCACTCTTTCTGGTTCCGTCAACGAGCAGTATGGTCAATGGCGCCAGATACTGAAAGATATCTATTCAGCAGAAACTGGCGAAACTGCTTCGGTACAACAAAACTGATTCCACATAACTAGAAGCCACGGCTGAACTCAACGGTGAACATACACTGTTTGCCGTGGTACGCTCATCGTTTCAATAAACTTCAGTAGAACTATAAAATGGTGGACAATAATTCGGAGGATGCAAACCAGGGTTTTACCAGAATAGAACCTGTTGCTATTAATCTGACAGCAAATACCTCGACAGAAAAAGCTGCCAGTCCCTACACCTCTATTAAGCACTCGCCTTTGATATGGCTGGGCCTGGGTATTCTCTTAACCTCAGCTCTCGTTGTTATATTTCTATTACCACGCTGGGTAAATACACCGGAGACAGAGCTGCCTGTTGTCGCGGCCACACCTGCACCTGTCGCGCAGACGACACGTACAATTGGCAAGAAAGGCGCCATATCTCCATGGGAAAAGGCGCAAGAGTCTCGTCTGCGCAAAGAGACCCAAAATATACTTTCCGAAATGCTGGAAGCGCAGAAAGTACTTTCCGAGAAAGCCGTAGAGATTTGGGCTGGGGAAGACTATGCCACGGCCATGAAATATGCCGCGGCAGGTGATGAAAAATATAACCAACGTGATTTTGTTAATTCTCGTACCGAATACGAAAAGGCTCAGGCAATATTTTCAAAATTGGTTGAACAAATAGACATTATTTTTGAAGACACCATGCAAAAAGGCAACAAGGCACTGGCAGCCGGTAATTCGAGTGAGGCCATGGAAGCATTTCAGCTGGCTTTGGCGATTGATGCAATCGATCGGGATGCCAATGTCGGACGTGCGCGGGCAGAGAGCCTTGATGAAGTCCTTGCACTAATGAAGAAGGGTGATGACCTGTTGGATAAAGGCCAACTCGATGAAGCCAAAAATAGTTATCAGCAAGCACGTGACCTTGACGAGAATTTTGACACGGCAAAACAAAAAATTGCTGTCGCAGACGAGAAAATCCTGGACAGAGCTTTTAATAAACACATGTCTGATGGCTTTTCAGCTATTGAAAGAAGACGTTTTAGTCCTGCGCGACAATCTTTCAATGCGGCTTTGAAACTGAAGCCAAGATCAGCGGAGGCGAGATCAGCTCTCCAACAAACCAAACATAGTTTGACTACGATTAATATTAAATCACTACAGTCTCAAGCACGGGATTTAGAAGAGCAGGAAAACTGGCGAGCTGCCCTGGCAAAATACCAGGCGGCATTGAATCTGGATAGTAGTTTGGCAGAATCACAGGAAGGACAGCAACGCACCACTTTACGTGCAAAAATACACGAGCGACTGGAACAAATTCTAACTCAAGCTGAGCGCATTTATGATCCGAAGGTATATAAAGAAACGGTAGGTTTTCAGAGTAAACTAAGTGCGCTGGCAGACAAAGGTCCGATACTAAGAAAGCAACTTAATGCGCTTGGTCTTTTACTAAATAAAGCTAATACGCCTGTTAGCATCTCTTTATATTCCGATAACCTTACAGCAGTAACCTTGCGTAAAGTGGGTGAGCTTGGTTACTTCACGGAGAAAAACCTTTCATTGCGGCCTGGCAAATATGTGGCTGTTGGTGTACGTGACGGATATCGCGATGCTCGAGTAGAATTCCTTGTAGACCCTGAAAAATCAACACAAGCAATTACCGTACAGGCTGCGGAAAAAATCTCCTTAAGCAGATAGTTTTTGATTTGAATCTGGAAATGGAAACTACCTGCTAATTTGATCCAGAGTTAAATTTTTTAAAGTCATAGTTTAATGGATAACAATAATAAAGAAGCTCTCCCAAAAACAAACCCAAATGATGGAGAGACTATAGCGCCTGTAAAATTTGAACCTGTGGGTGATAGTAAGCCTGCGACATCCGTAGTTATTCGTCGCAAAACCGTTCTTATAACCTGCAGCTTGTTGATTTGTGCTGCTACAGCTGTCTTTCTTTTCGCAGCCAAAGCAGTCTATATAGAAACTACACCAGGGAACGCAGAAATTGATATTCAAAGCCTGCTGCAATTAAAACTTGCTGACAGGTATTTGCTACTTCCTGGTAAGCATCAAGTAGTACTTAACGCTCCTGGTTATTTTCAACTCGAGCAGGATTTAATGATCAGTGTTGAGCAAAATCAACATTTTCCACTTAAGTTAAAGCGCTTACCCGGGCATCTGCAAGTCGATACCGGAGCTCTTACTGATGCAGAGATATTTATTGATGAAGTTTTTATGGGAACTACACCTACACTTTTGCGCGACATTCCTGCAGGTGATCATCAAGTACGTATCGTTGCCGAACGTTATTTCCCGTTTGAAACAGATTTAGCAATTGAAGGATTGGATAAAGA
>WLWI01004527.1_pt1 | contig 11754 bp, 8 predicted proteins | sample 6701501 | NCBI WGS metagenome assembly WLWI01 (sample SAMN12718690, study PRJNA515312) | sponge metagenome | isolation source: marine sponge | host: Mycale hentscheli | place: New Zealand: South Island, Marlborough, Capsize Point | collected 2014-11-01
TCTTGGCTACATCCACCCAGCAATGTTAATAAACATTGAAGGTGGTGACCAAATGCTAAATGACTGTAAGAACTGAAATGATATGAAACCAATGTTAAAAGTCATTTAAAAGAGCAATAAATGATTCTTGCATTTGCTAATTAATAGTTTAGCTAGCTTGTAGGAAATAAATTATCTATGTACTAATAAAGGTAGTTATGAGAATAGCATGGTTGAATAGGCATAAATAGCTAACAATTGCAATCTTTTAAAGAATTTAGTATCTTGATTCAACTAATGAAGACCTACTCATAATTGAAATTTTTATACATAAATTAAGAAATGATCCTGAACTAATGAGGAAATATACTTCAATGTCGAATGCAGTATATAGAGTAAAGTATGGGACTGCAAATCTTAATTTTGCAAAATGAAAATTTGCAGTCCGTATTTTAGAAGTATGGCAGAGTTACCTCTGAACGCTTATTTTTTTGATTGGGTATTCTATAATTAGCTAGTTAAAATCATTTTGAGCAGAAATCTGAAACACTTGTACATAGCTAGCACTAAAAAAAAATTCATAAAAATTTAGAAATAGAGATGATTAGCTTTCTTACCTATTATTATGTAATGTATAACCCCATCACATTTCTCTGCGTCAATGCTGTAGGTCCAGGACACATGAAGTAACCTCCACATGCAATGCATGTTTTCAATTCCTTAATTTTTTTATAACATTCAGAGTCATTTTTATCCCTCTTGACATTAAAAAAATGATCACGACAAAGTTAGAAAAGCTCAGCAAACATTTTCGTATAACCAGAGAGAGATACAATCAATAGAGTAATGAGGTTTGAGGAAGCTAGAGAAAACTGGTAAAGTAGTTATTTTTTTGACATTGATACAGCAGGGATAAATGGGAAGCTGTCTTGTCAGCAGATGAGCTTTGTAATAAGTATATCATATCTGATTGTTTGTTACAAATGATGCCATTGAGCTGTGTTTCAAAGAAGTCCAGCAACCAGACACATAAGGCATACCACTACTGAATCAGCTTGCATTAGTAGTATTGTATCGTCGTAATAATAAACAAGAAAATGAACCCTCAAGCCACACAGAAAAAATAAACTTTAGTGTTTTGTGTAAAAGTTTTGGTGTACTTTGGTTGAAGAATTTGAGTAATGAAGCAATAACTTTTTTCCTAGAACTTAGAGTATTTTAAAATCTATACCACCTACTTGTTTAGTCCTCCTATTAATGTCTCATACCTCCAATAATACCATCCTCATGCACAACACTGATGATATTTTGCCAGTAAGCATGATTTTTACAATATGTCCTTAATAACCTCTTCTTTAAAATCCAGCCTACATGACCTGTGCTAACTCATGACCTGATAAAAATTGATAGTAATACCTATTGCTTTACTGAGGCAAATGCAATCTTAATATCTCCTTCAATGGCTACCATTTTGATAAAAAAATACTATTGAATATTTTTATCTGACGTTGTTGTATCATGGTTTTCACTATCTACCCACCACTTTAATAATGCAGTGCTTAGGCAAGCACTTAATTTGGACACTGTGCTTATAATCAATATTTGATAGCTAGTTTGCCTAGAACAAATACTATTGAATTAACTGTACTAAATTTATTTATTTTCACCAAGAAGCATGTTGACTTGGCAATCTATGTAGTCTATTGCCATGAAGTCAGTAATTCAAATTTCTAAAATCTACTTCATTGTATTGTATTGTAATCATTTTTACAGGAGATTTTGTTTTCAATGTGTTTAGTCAAATACTGACTAAGTTGAATGGCAACATGTCTTTTTACAAAAGTTGAATGATTAGCAATAAGTTTTCATATTGCAAACAAAGAGTTTCTGTGTATATTAATGTGCAAATAGCATAGATTAGAAAATAATGTTCTAGTAAATAAGAGCAAGCTAATTAAACTTTCAGCAACAGTGTAGCATGAGTTTTTAATACAAACACTCAAAAGTGCATGAAATTATAATCTAATAAAAAGTGTTTATTTAGAATACAGTGGTCTCAGACAAATTAGCATCTGAATTTCCAGTACAACCATCCTCCAAATGTAGTTGATATTGAGATAATTCTAACCTATTTTTGTGTAATGACTGGCATACTTCACCTGCTATCTCACCACAGGCTTCAAATAGATTCTCGCTCAGCTTTCTATTGGGCACTCTCTTTGTTTCGTAGCTGTCCTTGAACTTTTTGACCAGAACAGTCAAATCTGGCTCTTTCAAGGATAGTATTCTATGAGTTGCTAATGTAGCAAAGATGACCAGGCCAATCATCACAGCATGCTCAAGATGGTCAGCTAAATCCAAAGCAGGAAGATGGACATAGGAAAATCCAATGAGAGTCAGAGCCAATGGAATTGATGCAATCATTCCAACAATGAATGTGGAGAGGAGCCTGGCCTTACTGAAAATTATAGTCTTATTTGACCGAATTTTTGTAGTAATAGAATTTTGCACATTTTCTAACTCATACTCTTCACCAAGGTCTATGCTTTCTAAATCTTTGGTGCAGTTGCAGTTGAAATTTGCACAACATACAATGCAGCAGTGGAAAAAGGATTCCAAAAAACTCAGAATTTGTCTTCCTGTTCTCTTGTCACTTAATTTGGACAGTGTGGAGTATCTCTCGCTGGATCGGAAAATAGCTCGAAATAAAGTGTACAAGTATATCAAGATAACAATCATCAAAACAAAGATGGAGGAAGTTTTGTGCGGTTCAGTAAGCCATGCTACCAGGATATAACCTAGGTGACTGAAGGTCCCAAATAAGGGACCAATCAGTAAACTTAACAGGGCCCACACCTGGCGAACAGCAAAAACAGTTTCAGTTACTTTATCGTCTCTATCTGTTTGGTAATCTTCTTCTTTCCAGAATTTGTCGTGCTTCTTGTAGCCAAATACTAGATATAAGAAAGGTACAAAGAGACACTTAAGACTATTTCTAAAGCAAGATATAATATTGTTATGACAACTGCAGTTTCTGTAACTACAAGTCCAGCCTACAAACAGAGTCCAGGCGGCAAAGGAGTAGAGCATAGCGAAGATATCTAGTGCAAAAGTTATTACTACTACATAAAAATTTAGTGACCCATTGATGTCATAATCACTATACTCATGCGTGTTGGTAAAGATCGCAATCACTGCTAGCGTATCCATGATAATGATATAAATCATAACAAACATGGCAGTCAGTATGACTCCTGCGAAGTTGCCATGATTGGACGGTTTAATACACTTCTTTTCAATTCTCCTACGATGCAGTCGCACAAAAAGAGCAACCATGATCAGTACACCTATGGGCAACATTAAGATCATTGCAAAAAACAACTGTATTCCCAGATCTTGGTAGTAATTTTCCTTTAATTTGTCACCACATGAAATTCTGACAGTTGTCAACCCATCTCGAACAACTCGTCCTGGAGAAGTAACTTTTGCATAATCTGTTAGCTGAATAATAATAATAGTGATAAAAATAATACCAATTCCTGGTACAAGATTAAAAATAACTTACATGTCTGGTGAGCATATCTAGGAATGTTATTCTTTCCCTATCACATGTGCAATAATCACTGTTGTTGTTATTGTTGTTGATTACCAGCGGCCGGCATGTATTAGGTAATACTATGGTTAGATTCTCCACCATATTGGAAGGAAAGTTGAACAGCAAGGATGTGTATGTGAATACAGAAGGAGGCTGTAAAAATAGAAAACTTCCAACAGACCAAAAGAATGTGACACTGCAGTCATCTTCATCATATTCATCTGTGAATATATATTGTACTTTCAGAAATCGTGAAGGCTGCCCTAGAGATGGAAAGAAGGCATTCTCCATATTTAACAAGTTCCTCTCATCTGCATAGAGAGCTTTTTCTAACTCAGAAAACTTAGTTGAGCATTTTTCATTATTGGCTGAAGACAGCGTGGTCAAACTTGACAAGAGTACTAGTATTATTATATTCATTCTTCTCAGCGAATTGATCATCAGTTTATTGAGTGAAATCATTTATATAATTACTGTGAAAGAATCACGTGATCCTAAATTTGAACTTCCTCTTGACATCTAATACCTAAATGGAGGAAACAGCTATTTGATCAGAAATTATTATTCTGTAAATGGAAACCCAATTCTGTCAAGGCGTTAAAGCAATTGAATAATACCACCATATTCTCGGTTGCTACTAGGTCTATTTTAGAAAAAAAAATCCCTCATAATCCACTGCCTTCTACAAAATCTCTCATGCTATAAATATTTTTGTGTATTGCATCCACACATCTCCCCACTTTACTCATCATTCTTTGCCCCATCCATAAAAGTAGCCCTAGCCCTAGCCCTAGCCAAGTTTCCACACTACTCCATGACCGGTTTTTTCCACAACAACTCATTAGACAAGTACTAAATAGTCATACCAACAATAATGTGTATAGTTATGTCATTCATAGATGGTCAATACATTATACATGATCTTTGCAGATGCAGCACAGCTTGACTGGAGTACAATAATTATTTTTTTGTATCTTGATTATCCCGCTAAATCAATTAAAGTTTGGGTCAATTATCAGTGAATGAGTCACTGTGATCCTAAACTTAAATCTCCTTTTTTTCCTTCTAATAGCGACATTAATGTAAAAAGATTTAAAGTCCATTGTATATTAAATTTTGTAGAGTCATAATCACAAATTTTTCAACAATTTAATTAGTTATCAGCACTTACAGGAAACTAAATTAAAAATTCTATTGCATAATGTTAATTCAATTTTAGTGAAGTGTATCACAATTTATTGATACGAAACTAACACATCAGAAAGAGCGTACTTATTGGTGTGATGTAAACTGGGCATGTCTGAATAATAGTATTTAATATTATACATTTCCTGCACAAATTGCAATTTTAAGTAATTGTCTGAGTAATTGATATAAGGAAATAGAGCAAAGAGGAAACAATCCCATAGAGAGCAGGAAAATAAACGTATTTATTGGAGGAAGTCTACACACATAACTATGTTTATATATTATATTTAATTTTAGCTGCTTTTGCATCCTGAAAAACTGTTATGCTAATGTAGCTGTATTTAGCTCATTTAAGATATTTCTATAAACTGGAATAAGTTGGATGTAGCAGCAAGAGAGTCTAGTTGGAAGTGTCAAATCAGACAGGAAAGTGAAAAGTTGTCAAATAATGGTCCTTTTCTGAATCTGCTTGAATTATGAAAGTTACAAATATGTGTGATCTTTTGAGGTTACAGTGTGTGCTGAGACACAGACAATAAGTTTGTTAGTCATTCTTTTGATTTTAATTGTAGTTTAAGAAATGATACACACCATTTATTCGTGAAAAATTGATAGTTATCTTGATCGTAGATAAATTTTTAGTTGCTTTGGTGCTAAAAAGTTCTTTACAGCAAGTGGCAAAGCAATGGGAATCAAAGTTTAAACAAGAAAGCTATGTACTAAAGGTAACATGCTGTAATAAATAGTGCACACTGGATGTGCAGAAAGATGAAGTTTGAAGTAACTTATACTGTATAAAACTAAGTCAATTTTTGGTTTCTGTTGGTGTTGTTCTTTGTCATAGTTGGTCTAAAGGGGGGAGGGGTGTGTGTGCTTTTATGTGTATAATTATTCTGACTGACATCAACACAGTTCTGCACAACATTACGGAAGTAAATAGCAACATGAGACACTAAAGCTTTTTACCACATCTGTTTTAATTACTTCAACAAGGCACGTTTAATTAAATAATACATATAAATACATTTTAAGCTCACCTCAATGAATAAGTGTACAGTACGGAATTACAATACGGAATGTAAGAAAACAAGAACTGAAACGTTAGCGTCGTCGTACTGCGAAGTGTCTAGGTACGCTCTCTACTTTTATAGAAATTCAATTGTTTACCTTTTAGAATTCTTCTGTGGGTGCAGTTAAAACTTAAATGCGCTATTTGTTATAGTTATAAGCCCTACGTAACAGTATTTAAAATTATTTTGCCTTAGACTAACCACAAAGGTAGCTAAGTCTTGTGTAGGTATGTCCAGTGGTGTGAAAGTGTTGTGCGTTAGAGCTACTACCTAACTAAAGAACTTAACAAAGAAAACATTAGAATAACGTGATTTGTTTCATTTTTTTTATTCAAACAGTTGTGGTGAGTGGTTACTATGGCATTGAAACCCAACCCTTCACCACATACACTATTTTTTAGTAGCTTGAGTGTTAGAAGTTAAAATCAATCATTTAACAATAGTGTAGTTTTAGGCTTGCTTGCCATTTGTGCTCAGGCATATCACTAGTTATTATTATTATTGGCAAGTGAGCAAAGCAAGTGAAACATTTTTATAGGCAATGGGATGGAGATTTTACGATATTTATTTATTTTTGCTTATTTATTATAGTATGTGCAACTCCAATTTTCACCTGTACCTCTACTTGCGTAAGTTAAGTAAAGCTTTTCCCTGCTCTGCATGGGGGATATCTAGGATATAGCTATTTCTGCACTTGAAATTTACTTCAAAGAGTGTCTAGTGACTATGAGACCCACTGTATGGCTGCACTACTATTCTAGCGCTATACATGCGAGTACATATGGACCATTTCAACTTCTACAGCTTAACAAAGCGTAGTGGACTATAGGCAAGAGCTGCTGAAAAATATTAATTGTGGTACATTTAAATGGCAAGTGCACTTTGACTTCAGTGTGCCACTAAATTTCAGAGGTGAGAACTGATAAATTATGCCAAGAGGTGTATCTCAAAGTTTAGCCTATTAATCTATGGATAATTATTGTTTGGGTTAAATAAGCTTTTTTTTTTTTTTTAATCAACCATGAACCAGTGAAAAATTTATGAAGAGCAACAGACATTTACCATAAGTAAGCATTAACTTGAATTGACAGCAACCACTGAGCACCAAAACAAAACAAAACAAAAACAAAAACAAAAAAAAAATCAAACGTTACAGTTAAAAGCATGCATGAAATACACTTACAGTATACAGAATATCATTATCTTTAATGTTCACTCTATAATGAGGGTTTGGATTATGAATCCAGGGTTTCACAGAGTGGACGGGAGGGGAAGGGAGGGGAGGGGGGAGGGGGGGGGGGGGAAGGGGAGAATCAGGATCCCCTTCCCCCTTCCTCCAAGCATCAATTTCTTTTCAAGAAATAACCAACTTAATTACTCAAACAATCTAATAACACAAATAATGACAATAGCAGGAAAATTACAACATGATTTTTTGATCATTCTGCTTGAATTTGACAAATAATTCCATAATTCTCTTGGTTATGCCAAATTTTGCCGTTTTAGCCTATTTCGTAATCTAGGTCTTGAAAAAAGCTGTCGCTGTAGTACACAGCAAATAATAGCTATGATGTAGCTAGTTTAAATATCTTCCAAAGAGCACAGAACTTTTCAGTTCTTGTAAAACCTCTTGGAGCCCTAAAACTTTGTCCAGAGATTTTGATTCCATAATCTTATTATGTCCTTGAAAATATGGGGAAAAAAGCCCACTCAAGCTGTACTATAAGATGTGCACTATTTGGAATTAAGTATAAGCATTGGATTTGTGCTTATGAGTCTCATTTTCTGACTTTTTTTTTATTATATGATATATTATAGCACTTATTACATGAGTCAGAGTGTGAAGCTGGTTAATTTATTTTCACAAGCCAGAGGGTGTGAAATAAAGCCTGAGAGTGAAATATCTAGCCATCTCATTCTGACTAATGCAATAAGTGATTTATTCCACACTAGATATCTTCACCAAGTAGTTTGTACTCTCTAGAGGTAAAGTTGGCCCTAAAATTCTCTAGAGGGGCTCCCACACCCCCAGCTGGTATTTTGGCAGCTGCTCTAACCTGTTAGGATACCTTCATTATAGAAAGATAACTGTAATAACACAAAAAAAAACAACTGGTAAGCCAGGTGGTTGCTATAACTACTAGGTAATGAGCTTGTGCCATACAGCCCATGAGATAGTACCATGTGATAATATTGTGAGATATCTAGCTGGAATAAATATAGCTATATAATTAACAAATAACTTCAGGATACCCCAATAGACCACACCCCTTACTTACAATTGTAGGACTCAGGACTCCTAGTCTACAAAACTTCCCATCATCTGCTGGAATATTAGTAGCTGGAAGAATTCCAGGGATCAAAACTGGCAGAGAACTATGAGATGTTGCATACTGGTCTGGAATGGAACAAAGGTACATACATACACGCACAATGGTGTCTTAAAAGTACCTCTACATTTAGGACATGTAAAGTATTAGTTCCAAATGGCACATGTATTACTGTATACTAAATCAGATATTAAAAGATTTACCGTATATATTTATATGGACCTATATATAATTATAAAGAATTAATTCCCATCAATTAAAATTTTAATTGGTTCATATTTTAAATTCGGTGGCTCTATTGTCGCTAAAGATCTGAAGCCACAACTAGATTATACTTGTAGGAATATAATCATTTGAAAGACCCATATGACCTATTGCTACTTAATGTATCAGAAGAAATTCTACTATTTGTAGAAAGCATTCTTTGGCTTATTCGTAAAGGATTTGATCCACTCATTGTTCCAGAATAGATAAGGTTGTTGAATTTCCTGTTGGTCCACATAGAGACTTACATGAGCTGCATATAGAGTACTGAAACCACAATGGAGACTGAATAATTTCGTTAAATTCTAAATATTAATACAAAGGCAAAGCTTTAGCTATTTTAAGTGATACTCACACTGATAATTTTATGAAAAGAAAAACAAAACAAAAAAACAAAAACTGCAAGATAATTGGTTTATAATAATTACACCTGCAGGACGATTTGCACACACCATAGAAAGCCAGCATATTGGAAACTATTGCGTCTATAAAACTTCAGGTTTTCTACTAATAATTGGGATATGTAAAGCTTCCTTATAATTATAAGGATGTATTACACAGTGAGCACGTGCCACTATCCTGGCATTTATTAATAAAATCTTCACAGAGAACTTGACCTGACCACACCCCAATATTAGTGCTGCTTTATGAATTTGTATGGTGTTCAGTTATCTGAAAACTCCAGACATCTGAACACCTCTCAGTCCCGAACGTGTTCAAATAACTGAAGTTCTACTGTATGTATTTATTGGCTGCTAACAGCACAGAAAACTGTAGGCCAATACTATTGCATGATTATACTGTAGGATGTAGCAAGAAAGAGATGGAATCTGATTACATACATACCATTTACTTCCACAACTGGCCCAACATCTGTCTTCTAATCCATTCCCCTCTAATGGTTGAAGCTTCCAATTAGTAGGTGATGGGATCCTCCAATAGTCTTGTTTCATTCACCTCCAAGTTCCTGAGGAAACGACTCATCTTCTCTGCCTTTCTTCTCTGCCTTTCGGTTAGTGAGCTTCAAGCTAGAAACGTTAACCAACGATGAGCTATAGGCAGGTATTATTTAGAATTACTTGGTGGGGCATTATGTAGAAAATGGCAATAGTTTTAACAGTTGCTATAGTTTCCAGCTCAAAGTCTTGGTTTCTCTGTGCATGCGCGTTTGTACCGGGTGCCAATTTGGCCTGTACATTTTCTTTTCTTTATGATTGTATGTGGTTATACCACTGTGGCAGATAGCAAAGCTTTCCATTAAAATCTAAAAAAAAAAGAAAGAAATAAATTTAATAGTAAATGACAGATAGTTTAAGATAGAATATATGAATATTATGTATCATATAATAATGAATAAAAATACAGTGAGGTAGAAAGAGAAGTTACCATTTGCCAGCATTTTGAGTTGTTCCTTTTTCAATACATGATTTCAATGAATGCATTCGCTTGCCTCTTGGTTCTTTTCTAGTTTTCATAGTAAAAGATGAATGTTCACCTTTAGGACGTCCACTTAAAGCTTTCCCTTTTCCTTTAGAACTCTTCCCACGACGTCTACCTGCTGCTTTTGCACTAATCGGAATTCGATGACCACGTCAAAAATGTCCACCTTGTGTATTCTGTATAGCGCCAACACTCCAGCCAAATTTATATAATGTGCTACCAAGTGCTGCATTTGAAAATTTTCCCTGTGATATCATGTTCTTGTATCTTCTCAGAAAAGTTTTTGTCCCTTTTGCCACAACACTACTCTATCTAGTACTTGTTTTTAAATCAGCCAATACCTCTTCAATTCCTTCAACAATATCTTCAGAGTTTATTTCTTCTTCTGTTTCATTAAAAGTTTTCTGATTGTATTCAGAAGATGCCTGCCCTCGTATAAAATCCCATGCAGAACTATCAAATTTCAAATCTTGAGACAGCACTACTGGCAATGAATTCACCTGATTATTTTCATGAAGTGAAGAATAAAACTGAGATTCCTGTATTGCTTTAGAACCTAATGCAATATTTGCCAAAACTTGCCGTGATTTAGGACAAATAGGAATACAATTTACTGATGTCACATGATAATGTTTAGCAACAGTTGCCTGATGCGAGCAAGGTGACCCACCCTGACCAGCATTATACAATTACAAATACCTAACTCCATATTAACTAAATATTTTACATCTCGCTCAGTCTTACTATTAACTAAATAGATACTTTCTTTTGAATCAATTTCATATAATACTTTCATAGCTAATTTTGCTGCAGTTAAGTCCTTGATACTTCAGGGAAATGTATCTATCTAATCGATTGTGGGCAGCACTAAGCAGCTTTCGGCAATAGTAAAGCTCCATACATTCAGTTATAAATGAAAACATCTGAACATGATTATATGCTTTGACACGACTAAATATCAGTTCCTTTAATAACTCGATGCTGGCTGGGAAAACCCCATAGCAACCATATATCATGAAATAAACCAAGAGTTTGGGATTCCCCTCATTTTTTGATTGAGAAAATTGAATAATATTTAGGCCCTCTACTATAATACTTAAAAAAAAAAAAATTTCCCCAATTCCACTTTTCCCATCAATATAAAATAGAAATAATATTGTTAGATGTATTTTATACCAATATTTATATTAGTTCAAACAATAAAATATGTTGTTTGTTGTGTTTGGTGCTGATTGTGATCATGTAGGAGACATCTATGAGTGTCCACAAGGAACACATGCTATTGGATGTCGAGCTCCACTACAAAACAATTTCATATACACAAAAACACAAACAACAAAGATATTTGTAATACAAACAACAAATTATTCATGATCCTATATAATTGCAACTTTATGATGTATTTCATACAGGATTTTTGTTTGGGGTGGGGGTGGGGCTCCGAGTGTACTTCGCCACACCCATTTTTTGGAACCTACACTACTTTGATGCACATCTTTGCATAAGAGTCTATACTTCACACTGATGATCAGTGTTTGGTCCTATGCACTAAATGGTGCTGCTTCCTGTGCACTGCTCACTGTCTGGGGTGGCCCAGACAAAATAGTAATAAGAATTTGCGGTTAATTAACTTTATAAACACTTATTTTGTAAATGTACTAAGTTTGTAAGGAAATGACGACTCCACACCAGTTTTCAATGTGTTTTAAGGTACCTGCTACTTTCAGTACTACACAAATGCTTTGTTTAACTGCAACAACTATCTGCCACTGCTGAAAGAACATTTTCAGCACTCAAGAAGACGAAGTGATTATCTCAATCAACTTATGTCTGAAACATCGACATTTAAATCCTTGCTTAATCTTATCCTTGATTATTACAATTTAAA
>WLWI01004528.1_pt1 | contig 11751 bp, 8 predicted proteins | sample 6701501 | NCBI WGS metagenome assembly WLWI01 (sample SAMN12718690, study PRJNA515312) | sponge metagenome | isolation source: marine sponge | host: Mycale hentscheli | place: New Zealand: South Island, Marlborough, Capsize Point | collected 2014-11-01
AAACCAGAGGATTCTGTTTAGTGTAATTTGGGACGGGGTCGACAACCGAACTAACACAAAAACGCGAGGGTCAAAGTACAAAAATGCCTTACGTACGTCCATACATATATACAAATAAATAAATAAATAAATAAATAAATAAACTGACATCCCCGATTTTCGATTGTGTTACCCCTGTAAGTGTCTCGCTCGCTACGCTCGCTCGCCAATAAATAATAATATCGCATAATGTTTGGGTCTACCCAAACAAACGCTAATAATTTATCTAAATAACTAATTAACTAATCAATTATTCATTATTCATGCAATTAAATTATTATTCTACTTATCATGGATTAAGGGAAAGCTGCTTATCCAAAATAAAGGGAAAGAATGTTCAATTGGGTGTGATTGTATTAACTGCACCAACACACAAACAAAAGGAAATGAAGAACTATTGGATATAGTAATAAATGAATACCTGGAAGAGATGACAGCAGAGTCAGCTGACATTCCAGAAGAGGCCAGCGACATTGTGGACTGGGTATTTGGAACTGAAGAACAGGACGATGAAGAAGCCTTTTGTGAGAAAGAACAATTGTCCTATTGAAATCGTCTGATCTGCATTTTTGCAAGGAAGGAAACCAGAGTTTCTGATTGAATACTATGATAACTAACCTTTCAGCAATTCAGAATGCCTAGCAGAGTTTGCTGGAGTTTCCAATAGCTCCACTGAGGACAGCAGTGTCTTTCCACAGTTTTTCTGCAACCCATGCCATTCAAAGTTGAAGCGTGCAAAGAAGCCTTCTGAGGATGGAGTTCCCTTTCACTCCATTGTACCAGTAGAATGGTCACCACACGTGGAAAACTGTCAAGTTGGTTTAAAGTACCTAAGATTAACGTTAATAATAATAATAATAATAATTATTATTATTATTATTATTAATATGAATAAAAATAAGAAAGAAAGATGGACATTAGGCTTCCTACTTTCCAGCCCTATAACAATTCAGCTGTTTAGCTGGTGCCTTAAATAGACCACTTGTAACTCAGCCTGATTTATTAATAACACAGCTATAAGATTATCATATCAAAACATTATTGACTCCCAAGGTCAATTAAAAAAAAAGAAGATAGTTGATGCAAGGCAATGGTTTAAGCTCTGAATGGAACAAGCTCCTCCCAAGTAACCAAGCACACATAATAGAAGTTGTCAGTGTGAGGCATTCTCAGGATTATCTAAACCTTATAAAAAAATAAAAATAAAAAAATAAATAAAATCACTGTTACTGGATAGGTGTTATCATACAAATCACAAGAAACTGGTCAATACCAGAGACTAGCTTTTAAAATTAAGGTGATCTCACCTCCCTAAATAGAGAAATTTTCTCTCTCTTTCTCTGTTTGTGTTAAACCAGTTTGGGAGTTCCTAGATTACCTAATAATGAATCATATTAATAATAATAAAAAAATATGTGCTGCTATAACCACTAGCTTACTGAAGCAGAGTGAAGTTTAATGTGTTCCTCAGTCACCACAACTCTTGGCACAGTTAAGTCACTGCCTTGTGAAAGTCTCTAGAAACACTAATAAATAAAAAAAATGCTAGTATAAGTCCATCTTTTTTTTGTTTTTTGTTGTTGTTGTTTTTGTTTTGTTTTTTCTTTTTTTTTTTTGCAAATGTGATACTGAATTTGCTATTGCAAAAACTTAGGTTTGCTTGCACTTTCAGCAAGTTTCAAAGGGTGGCGTGCGTATGAAAGATGCCAAAGGCAGAGGGAGACTTGGAGGTGAAACACCCAGGGCAGTTATTGACAATATCAAGTCAATATCACCAAATCCAATTGTAGAGGACCCAACCCCACAGTTTCTTTCCTCACCCAACTCTAAGAATCTGCGCTGTTCTCTTTGTCACAATGTAGCCTTTCCATCAGTTGAACTTTCATGTGAACACATAGCATGCTCTGATTGCTGTTGCCGAGCGATACAAGCTACATACTCTCTGAATAGCCCCTGTTGCAGTGTCACACTGTTCGTCCTCCCTCATCTTTGCTAACAGCACTGTTGAATGACCAGCTTGTGAAATGTGTCAAAGGCTGTGGAGGTGTAGTGAAGCTGCAGGACTATCAGAAACACTTGGATAGCAAATGCAGCAGTTTTAGGGAGAACATGGACTCATCATCGAAGATCACCCTAAGGGATGTTCTGGGAAAGTCCTCCAAATCTCCAACAACCCCTGTTGAAGCTAGAGCAGCACATTCATTGGTAAAGCGGCTACTCAATCAAGGTGAAGGTCCTTCGTCTTCAGTCTTAAAAGTGGGGTGTCGTGGTCAGGTAAGTTGCTAAAATCTGATGCTATAATGAAATAATTAATATTAAACTAAATTATTGATAATAAAGCCACTTACATTGGCTCAAGTTCCTGCTGGACGAGTGAGTTCCTCCGACGCTTGCAACAATACTGTACAACAATGGTCTAAAATACTCAGTGTTGTAAGGAAAGTTGCTAGTATAATGATGACAGCAACACACAGCTTGGCATGAAAATCAAGACTCTGTCTAAATCGGAGAGAGAGGACCTCCTGAAGAATGTTCAGTTTCCCATAACAGTGCCTGTTGACCATGTTCTGGCCATTAAAACAGACTTGGCCTTGCCCTGGAGTAAATTGAGAGTACTGAGGAAGTAATAAAATAAAATAAAACAATTAAACTAGACATGACTTACACATTATTTGTAGGTGGTTCAGATCATTCAACATCTCCATCGCCAGTGAGCGTCAGCAGAGGAAGCTAGCCAAGAGTATTGTAGGGGAGAATATCATTGCTGAGAAGGAGGCTTGCACTTTCTCTATAGAGCGAGGACAAGAGGAGATACGGGAAGTACCATTTGCTTATAGACCAAACCTCATTGCAGCAATAGCAGATTTGAAAGGTATTTAATAAATTCTGAATACTTATTGCTAACAAATTATACAAAACTTTAATTACATTTTGAAGCTCACGTTAAATTTTTTTTAAAGTTATGCATGATGTTTTTGTACTATTAAAGTCTAATGCTGGTCTAACCTGGCACAAAGGTGCAATTCCCTCCAATGAGCTCTGGGTGAAGTTAGGGGGAGATAAGGGTCATGGAAGTTTTAAGTTGAACCTCCAACTTGTAAATACTGCTAACCCAAACTTGCTCTCCATCTTCCCTCACAGTACAGACCTTTCTTTTGCAGCCTATTCATTCATCCAGCATTCTGAGCCATAGCCAATTGAAGCAGTACAACTGCTAACGCCTTTCCCTCCATAAGAATGTGCGCGCGCGTTCAAATACACTTGGTGGGTGTGGTTCCATCACTTCCGTGTAGAAATAAATTTGGGGGGTGTGTCTGCAACCTGTGTGGTGGAATAAAGGGCGTCAAGCTTTCTCAAGACTCTCGAGCTTCCTCGCGCATCCCGTAAGCATGAACATGTCCGTACACCGCGATCCACCTAGAAGATACTCTCAATGTCAAGCCTGTGTCAATAAAAGAATGCTGATCGAGCTACCTGGCCTACGCAGCAAGCGATCCAAAACTTATCCCAGCAGCACAGATACAGCAAGATTGCCAGAATGCCCAAGAACAGAACCTAGTGAACTAGTATGTCTCACTAACTGGATATACAAAACAACTGAGCCAGAACAACCAAAACTTGAAGACAAATGGTGGTGTAAATGGCCAGTATTGGTAATGAAAAGCGCATTGCTTTCCCCTGGTATGCTAGTGGATATTTCATCCTCTATTAAGAGTGACAATTTTGAGGCCTCGATGTCTATGGTGGGAGTGACGACTACTGAACAAATCCCTATAGCTCATGCAATGGGAATTTTAAATGTAAAACCTGAAAATGATAAAATATTGCTGAATACAGTGACAATAGAAGCAGAGTTGTCACATGGCAAGATTTCTAAGTCTTTGGAGAAACAAACATATACTATTAACCATAAGAGGGAATACTACACATTCTGGATAAATTTGGTCTCTAAAGAAGAATTGGAGAATATAGACAAAGAAGAGCTTACATTCATCTTTGAGATAACACTCACTACTATGTGAATGATACTTTTTGCCTATCTTTAGCTTACATAACAATCGTTAATAATCGTTTGAGTTCTATAGTCCTGCAAACTACAAATATAGCTAGCTGTGAGTAATGATTTGTTTTGTTTGTGTACAATTTTTCATTGATGTTTGTCTCAAAAGAATTGTAAAATAGTTTGTTGCTAGTCTGAGTGATTATTTAGAATTCCAATGTAACTTTCATTGTTCATACATAAAAAAAGATTAAAAAAATAAACCTTGACCTGGGTGCTATTATGAATTTAACTACCTTTATTGTAACTGGCAGCATAAGTACTGAGCTTTAGTCACAGAACCAATATTTGAAACTTTCAGGGAAGGCAATAAATATGTTACTGCTTGTACAGTCTATTTTACTCACAAAATTGCTTTTCAATTCTTTTGGCTTACCTTACTTTGCTCAAAATTTGTCAAGGTCTTACTCACCATGCCATGAATTCATGGAACTACAGGACAGACATAGCGATAATTGTTGTTGTGCACATTGGGCTGTTACCTCCATATTTGGAAAGTGATTTAGCAGTATGAATAATACTTAGTGTACCATACTATGTTCAGTCTCTTTGCTGATGATTTCATTTAGTGAGCCATGCCACATATTGTCTTTTTCACTGTTCTTTTTTTTTTTTTTCTAAAATAAAGTTGAAAATCTTGATGCTTCTGCATCTTTGGATTTATTCATACACAAGATTCTTGTCATCACAGCTATGAATATTATTATCATTTGATGTAGTCAAACCATGGACCTACTCTATGAATAAAGTCACTCACAAGTCATTATAACTTTACTACATTGGCATCATAAAATATTAATATGGCATGCAGCTAAAAAAAAGTCAATTGTGAGAAACCTTACCTTAATATGCTCAGGAGTGGATGCACCTTCTCTCTTCCCATCAACTTCGTGTTTTTGTCAAATTGTAATGTAGATGGTTGAGCTGCTCAAGAACAGAAACATGTTTTTTTTCATTCATTGAACATTTTTTAAAGGGATGCTAAAAGTTTTGACTGAAAGATTAGCTAGCTTGAATCCAGGATTACAGTAAGAAAGTGGAGACAATGTCCTTCTTTACCACAGAACCTCTACCCATATTAGATGGAATGTTTTACAACAGATTAGGAGGAGTCCTGCGTTACCAGCAATACTAAGCATGTTGGATTCTATTGAGCAGGAATTGAAAGAGTGCACTATGAACTTCCTATCGTTCCACCAAGTAGGGTTTCGTACTTACCTGATGTACTTTGACCTCGGACTTTCACACACAAAATTATAAGTCGACGAAGTGACGTCAGATAAAAAATCCCTGCCAGGGTTGGGTCTGGCTCGCGAGACTACGATTGTAAGGAACCCGCCTGAGATAAGGGGATGCCATTGAAAGTAAGGATTCTGTGTGTTTTGTGCTAGAAAGTGTTCCACTACACCGTAAATGTGGTGCTCTGTCGATTTAAACTATTAGACAAATCAGAGGGAGTTAGATATAATCAAACAATGTTTGATTATATCTAGCTAACTCCCTCTGATTTGTACATCACTAATTTGAGAAGTGAGATTGCTGCACTTATGTCAGCCCTGGCAAGCTAGAGGGGAAAATATGGACTATGCTGCTGCTCTGATTACCACATTTTTTATAATTCTAGCAATCAAATGGCAAAGTGAAGCACAATAAATTTCAGTCTAGTCATTTCAGAGAATGATGAAACTCAGATGGAACTAGCTACATGAAAAAATGAAGCACTAAAGGTGTGAACCCTCAGAGCTAGCTATTACAAAATCACTTGAGATCAAACGAATAATATATGACTGTTCTTATCATCATACATCAATATAGCTCGAGAAATGTAAACGGTAAATGTAAACACTGTCTTCATAAAAAGAAGAAGCTGAACGGTCCATATTTTCAACGCAAAACTCAACCTCGAGCACTTCTTTAATTTTCCAGCACAAAGCAAACTACCGAGGGCAGCAGGACATTATTTGCTCACGTGATTAAGAAAAAAGTAGCACAATGAAAGGTCTAAAGTCGTTGTGAGTAAGTTCATACCTAAATCGATGGTTAAATGTCAGCAATCTTCAAAATCAGAGCGTGACAGACAGACAGACAGACAGACAGATAAACAAACAGACAGGACTCACGCTGTGCATTACCAACACGTGACCATAAATCTATACTTCAAATATTGTAATTCATTCAAGTATTAGTACACTCTATTCTAAGTATAATCAAGGCAAAAACGACCAATACCTGTCACGTTGGGTAAAGCTACATGTATATATTGTCAAATCTAAATCAACTCTCACACGTTCAGGAATTCAAGATAAGTATTTTTAAAACGAGAAATGACAAAACAAGAGAGGCAAGATGAAAATTTGTTATTAGGGGAAAGAAGCAGGAGAGAAAAAAGGATATAAAAATAGAGGAAACAAGTTAACCGTGCACAGTCAAGAATTGGAACTGAAAAATAAAATGAATGTATTTCATCAAAGTATGTTGATCTTGCAGTATCTGATTAACTGTAATGTCTTAATCTCGTTAGCCAGCTGTTCTCCAATCAGTTCTTTGCTTGTAACAGGGCAGGGCACAGGGATGGCTGGTAAAGTCTCAGGTAAATACTAAGCCTATATTTTACCACAAAAAGTCCCTTGAGACACCATGAAGCAATCAGCACAACTCAACCAGCGTCCTTCTCCTTGCTAAACCAAATTCATATACTTCAAACACATTCAGATTGAATCACTTCAAGCACTAGGTGGGGACATAATGTCTTTATATGGTGATCAAAACTTCAGCATGACTCACTGTGACTTTTCAATCTATGTTCTTATGGAATGCAAATAGTATAGTAAGTTAAGTTAAATTTGCATAGCTACTCATAAATTATATCTATCAATATATTTTACATCACTGTACTGAAACTTGGCTTCATAAAATGAGTTTATCCCACAGAACTTCACTGTCTACAGAAGAGACTGAACAAACAAATGTCTTATTAAGTTCTAGAAAAACATTTTGATTCATAATTCAAATTGTGGGAAATGGGCACCACATGCAACTTTTTATTGAACTACCTAATTAAACGAGTACACTGTTACTTTAGAGGAACGATTTCTGACACAAGTCCTGTGCTTTGTGTAGTCACTCAAGAGAATATTTTAGCGCCTCTTCCGTTTGATTATATTAATGATTTTCCGATCACGCTGAAACTGATGTCGAATTGGAAGTTGTAAGCTGATGTAATTTCACACCAGTATTGGTGTAAAATTATTGCACTTTAGCTTACTAAAATTTGGCATCTCAAAATGTCAGTAAGCTAAAGTGCAATAATTTAGAATCGAAACTTGAATTTCCTGTAGTTATATGTATTAGGAAATTCCATGCTTCTCCAATTTTCTGGTAGAGGATTGGGCTACATCTAAAGTGCAGGGCATTTTTAGCCCTATCCTCTACAGGGAAAAGGTGGTGAAGTATGAAATGTCCTAAATACATACGTGAATACAGGAAAATTCAAGTTTTTTGCTCAGTGGGTAGCTACATACTCTCAAGTGATAATCATTGGAACCAACAATATAGTCATATCTGTACTCAAGAAGAGTCTTCTGTTAAGTGCATATACCACTCAATTCTTCAGTTAGTCTCAAAAATCATGAACTATTTACAAGTTGTGAGTGTGAAATAGTAAGTTACTGCTCATAACTCTGGAGACCACCATAACTAGCTATGTCATATAAAATACTTCCACTCCATATCCATATGTATGTATGTTAGTTTTGGTTTTTAATTGAGCTGGTCATAATGGTATAAATTAAAACACGTCTTCACATGAGTGACTCTACCTGAGTGGCATATTTAATCAAGTCTGCACAAATAAATTGAAATTGAGAAAACATTTTGGGAAACACACTTTCAACCTGATTTTGTGCCTGGTAAGTTTTTTGCACGATACAGTAAGTAGTAAATTTCTCAATGACATCTTCGTAGTTACAAATAATTAAGGTGTTTTTTTGTTTTTTTGCTTTTTTGTTGTTTTTTTTTGTTTGCTTCTTTGTGTTTCTAGTACGAAAACTTCACACTCTAGACCCAGTGTTACTTTTGTGGTCATGGCTACATACAGATTTTCAATTGTAAAAATAAAGATAGTTACTATTATTCATAATTATGGTTGCAGCAATAGAGCTGCTGACATGTATGAAATACCAGGGATAAAAATATATCATTACTCAACTAAAGGAATAAATAAATACATTAATTTGTCAAGAATTAGTCCTTCACATGTGATCCACACAGTGCATCAGTCTCTATCAGGAAGACTCTGAAGGAGGAGGTCTGTACAATCTGTATGGACACACACACACACACACACACACACACGGACATACACACACAATAAATCAAGAAAATAAAGGATGAATTAAAAATAAGTTGTATACTAAGACTAAAGTATTGAACATGCACCATGGACACATCACACATAATCGTAAAGCATATACAAATGTATGTATGTGGTTAAATTTGGTATGACAAGTTTACCTTATTAAAATGCTGCCTTTGAGTTAAATACTCTCACTTAATCCCACTGGTTGTGCCAAAATTAATAAAATAGTACGTGTTCTTATTCTGTTGTTGTTTTTGTAATAATTATAGTTCATAAAATTTTCGCAAAAAGATTACGAAAAGAAAATATCCATAAAAATTATTATTCACTGTAAAAACAGAGAAATTATTACTATTCTTTAGGAACCAAACAATTGAAATTTTAATACATGATCAGAGAATTCAATAAGAATTGGTGTTCACACACACAAACATACCATCTTGTATTTAATTCATGAAGAAAAGAAAGAAAAGAGGTAACTTCTTTTGAGAATGCATATATATAATATGTGACCGGTTTTGGGAAAATCGGCCTAAACGCGGCATCTAAAGTTTTCTAGTTCATTCTACCAGTAGGCTGCACGGGGCCTTGGGATGCCTTCCTCCTAATTTGGAAGCTGTAGCACAAGCCGTCTTCGACCTACGCACTACAACACTTCAGTATTTTTGCTAAACTTATTATTGCTGATTTCGAAAACGCCGGGTAAAGGCGTTGCTAAGGTCAGGGGGCGTGCCTTGTGTCCGTATACCATTACTGCATATCTCCGGGACACTATGGAATAAACCGGTTACAGGCGTATTGAAAGAAGTCTAAAAGGCTTAGTGCAGGGCTCCTTAAGAAACTATGATGGCGAGAATTGCGTGAGTACTTGAATTATGTAAAATAGTAAGTGAATCAGTTAGCTACAGTTTTTTCCCCTCTCTTAGTGAAAAGCCCGCCAATAATTTCTTAGCAACTCTCCGTACACGAGTCCAACTGGCTAGTGTTTCTAGCCTCCTAGTGTGAGTTCTAGAGCACGCCAGAGCTTACAACTGCGTCATAAGCTAGAGCTAACTGGTGTCTATCCATTTCTGCCATAAAAAATTTTTCCAAAAAAATCGACCCACAAGGCTTTACCCGGGGATACTGAAAAAAATCGTTTGCCGCGTTTAGGCCGATTTCCCCAAAACCGGTCACATTTAGACTACACTTCACATTTGGACTGCATGTCACACGCGTAGACTATACATCACACGTTCAGACTATACATGTTACATGTTTAGACTACACGTAACTTTTTTTTCCCTGACTACACGTAACATATTTAGTTTAACCCTCTCACCGGCAGATAAAATTCAGTAATTTTATTTTTCTATATGAATAATGTTTACAAATAAATATAAAATCAGGAGTTCAAAAAAGTACCTAACAACCATATATTATGTGAAATTACATGTACACTCAAACTCCCCTAATACGGGCGCCAGTAACTCAGAAAAATGCAGCTAGCCTTAGCGTTTATCGTTTAGGGAAAAAAATTATTTCCCGCATTATGTCGTCAATTGAAACTGATGTACACACAAAGACTTACCCTTTGCTGTCTCGATCTTTTTAATCTCTTTTCATAATTCATATCAGAATTCTTTCGTCCAAGGGCCTTTCGGTACGTCTGCAATGCTCCTATAGAATAATTATAAAAATATTTTAATAAACGGAACATTAAAACTAGCTGTCAATCACTATGTTAAGTGATGTAGTAACAATATAATTATTGCTTTAGTAAGAGTTGACTTGAGAAACTGGTCAAATCTAAATAACAATGGTTTATTGTTTATAGACCTTACGTTTTACATCTTCTCGGGTATATTCATCCGTACGTAATTCCTTGTAAACTGACATCACCACAGAAGAATTGTGGACACTGCATATTCTGCAATTAGGTGAGTGGAAAATTAAATTTTGTGAATATCTAAGAAAATATTTTATGAAAGTGTAAAAGATTTGCAGTCATTTTATTAAATAAATCACAGAGTGAGCTCTATTTAGGCTTTAAGGTTGCAAATAGGTTGGTATGAAATGTAATTTCCTAGTTTTGTTAGATCATAAAATGTGTATGCAATAATCAACTCACGGTTCATCTAACTTCATCTGTTTTTCCACCGGTAAATTCTTGTAAATGATATGGACAACATTCTAACAATCAATGATTCATAATTAATGCACTGGAATTAAAAAATAATAATGTAACTACCGAAAGTGCAGTAGGAATTTTACGAACTCTTTTCCCACTGCCAGCCGAAGATGGAGTTTGGTCTAAGCTGGTAGGTGTCTTGGCAAAATCAGGTCTATTGATATCAGCTACTATGCCCTCAAGTGTATCAACACGATCAGTCAACTTAGACACAGACAATTCTATTTTTTTCATTTCTGACAAAACCTTATGCTGCATATCACTTATTAGCTGGTGAAGATTAGGGGAATCAGGAGGAGAGGAATGAGGAAGGTATTCTCTAGGCTGCCAAGAATGGTTGGTACTACCATCTTGTACATGATAGTCATGTACATTATTGTCCAAGGTGCTCGCTCGGCGACCATAGAAACTCTGTGGACAATGTTCTGTATGACGCCCAAAAACACCCTGTGGGGGATGGCCAGAGCTTGAACCGCCGAATAGGTTTCGCCTCGCCTAAAATTTAAAAAGGGAAAAAGTACATAGCACTCAAACACACATTAGTACATGCAATTATTAATACTAATTTAGTGCTCGAGATACCCATATGACAGATCAATATTATGTAGTCTGCCACCAGAGAATGGCGACGTGGAGAAGAACTCGGAGGGGGTTCTCTGGTTGAGGGTCAGCCCTTAAACCTCTCCCGTCCCTAACGCCACGGTCAAAGAGTTCACTTGTTCAATTAAAAGAAACTGACATTTACATACACAATTTGTCACACACACATTCTGACCAGCAACTTGCCCTCGGCCACAATATATAAGGTGATGGGATGGGATGACTCAATGTTTGCAGGTCATTCACCCATAGTTCACTACCTCGCATTCTTTAGTTGTTTTTATCAAGAAATGAATGAGTTGTAACAGTGTTTACGATGAAATTTGTAAAAGGTCAAGTCGTGTGAGCGGCTTATTCAAGGTGCGCCAGTTAATTAGTTAAAAAGCAATAGCAGGTAGCAAACTTGGGGTTGATTACGGTAACATGATTATGATTATGATTACGATTACAGTATGATTACGAAACATTGATTACGATTATGATTACACAGTCAAATATACGATTATGATTATGATTACGATTACA
>WLWI01004531.1_pt1 | contig 11748 bp, 9 predicted proteins | sample 6701501 | NCBI WGS metagenome assembly WLWI01 (sample SAMN12718690, study PRJNA515312) | sponge metagenome | isolation source: marine sponge | host: Mycale hentscheli | place: New Zealand: South Island, Marlborough, Capsize Point | collected 2014-11-01
ATGTGATAATTAAGCACCCTTTTTGGGGTGCTACTGAACAAGTCGTTGTATTGTATGTTCCCAGACCCTTTCCTTCCCCGCGTAGCGGTTAGGGTTGGTAAAGGGTCTGGCTACGCGAGACTAGGTATAAGGGCTGGTTCTAAATGTTTATGCCAATAAATAAGCACTTGAGATGCCTGAAGAATCCCAGATATGCAAGCAGACCAATGTAAAATGCCCTAGAAAATTTAAAACTTAGTTATTCAACTATAGTGACTTCTTTACAAATTATTGCATGTTTTTAACTACCGCTAAGGGTTTGTACTCTTAGTGCTCTAGTTTATTAATCATTATTTCACTAAGTACTAAGGGTTCAACACCACTAATGAAGTGTAATAGTCAGTAATTACTGAATTACTTGTTCATATTTTATTATTGATTAAATTATACTATTAGGCAGCAATCAACTTTTTGGCAATCAGATTTATTCATTTCCTATTGATTAGCAGTCCTATTACAGGGCAATTGAGTTTCCTTACAGCAGTGAACAGACTTAATACTTCATATATCGACTACTATTTTAGCTGTAATGTAGCTGGAAGATTTATGCATTGGGATTATAACAATCAAACTCTGAGTGGATTTCGTATGAATGAAGTTGGAAAAATCGTATTAAATGAGAGAGCTAATTACACCTATACTGCAACTTTGCTGTCATCTCAACCAACATTTAACAATGAAGCTAAGTTGGACTCGGTTCTTGTGATCTCGTTTCGTAATGGTAGCAATCCTGGCATTTTTTCAGTGACCTGTATCAGTAACAGTAACATTTCTACTGCTTTTTCTCAACATATATCAACTGTAAAGAATACAACAGCAAAAGGTGTTGATATTCGACTTGACTATGTTGTATCAAAACGAATAATACTCCGGGGACCTCAATACCAGTCTCACATATTCATATGTGGGGTACGCCAAGTTCCACTGTTTGTAGAAGTAGCTGGAACAACTCTTAATTTCAGTAGCTTTGACAATGCTGCACGAGCTAGAACATTATTTTCAGACGATAGAAACACGGCTATTGTTCAAGGGATTCTCATGGCTAGAGACAATTTGATGTCTGTCGCCTTAATCATAGTTTCACTAGAGGCCAGTGTGGTGAATGTCACCTGCTATGACAGAGAGAATATTGTTAGATTACCATCAGTTGAGGCAGGATCATCTGACAACCAAGTAGTAACAGTTGATGGTACAACTGAAACTGTGCAGACAACAGAAATACCACAAACATTAATGGAAGAGTCAACATTTTTCACTGGTGACATTTTTGTGACACAACAACCTGAGGAAGGGGCTTTATTGATGAATTTACGTGTTAGTATCCCTACTATCTTGATAGTCATCTCCATACCAATACTGTCATTGTTGATTGTTTATAGGCTTTTCAAGCACTGGTAAGCATAATTTCAGTAATTGGAAAAAAATTCATGAGGTGTTTTATATTGATTCAACTTTATAGTTATACATAGATTATGGTATAATACATTGTATTAAAAACACATTAGTAAATTTTTGTTGTCAGTAGGACAGTATGTTAAACATCTAGATGGATGGGTGTGTGCTGGGATAAATTATTCCCTCTAGTTGTCTGTATAGCAAACATTACAGTTATCATAATGTGCATACGTTACTTCCTTTTCTTGTACTTTATTGTTTATTTACAGCTCAGGGAAGAAGAAAAGTCGTGATTTGTATGTTGTTGCTATGGAAGTACAACCGTAAGTGTATATTCCTTCAAAGTAAACATGTTCAAATAAATAATGTTAGCTAACTAGTTATTATGTCGTGTCAATACAATATGCAATTTATGTCATTAATCATTATAGGATATATGGGTGTTATGGTTGTAAGATTATTATACTAGAAACGAAAGGTGAAGGACGTATTCAGTTATTGGGTATTGATCAGGTTATTAAGTGTCAAAGAATGATTCTAGTCACTAGATGTCACTAGTTGCACTGGTGGTAGTTAACAAGCTGCTCCCCCAACGCCCAGCTATAGAACATTCTTATGTCTTTTTGTTAACATTCGAAGCAAGGCTGATACAAAATGGTCATCAATTTTTGTATTTAATCACATGCTATTTTATATGCCACACATGCATATGATTCAGTTTATACTTACATATTATTATTATTATATTTTTTTTAGCATTTCTGATCCCAACAGATTTGGCCCAAAAACTATTTGCATGAGTCTCACGAACAAAAAGGGAGGCACCATTGTGACGTATGTATTCCGTTCTTCTAAATATCAATTATTCATTATTTGCATAAATTTCTTGGCATAGGTGGGATAGCATGTATGAGTCTACTATTAGGGATGTGGTGACTTTCCAAAATCTTCCTGCACCAGTAAATTATTCTGCAGGAGCGAATTAAGTTCTCTCATTTTATAATCAACTACTCCTGACAATTTATTTTTTAGTTTATGTTTTAGTATATTTTTAGTATTTTTTTTATTAAAACACAACCTCAGTACATTGATTACTTCAAGTCAGAAAATATGCATTGAATGTGTGGGGTTACACACTCACTTTGTTGTATAAAGTTGAATTTATTTATAGGTCACCATTCCAACCAACAGTGCAAGACGATGGTTATTCTTCAACACCAACTATGACATGTGTTTAATTAATTATTGAGAGTGTGTCTGCTCTGCATACATTTACATAATTTCTTTTTTATTTACTCAGGTCCAACATTGAAGGATCAGACACAAGTCTCAACAGCATATCAGACAGTGATCCACCAATGTGAGTTACATATTGATTTCAAATTGTTATAATCATAGTGTAAATCTTATTTACTTTTAGTTGTATCAAAGTTGAGGGACTTCCTGAAGGTGGGCAGCTATTGGAAGACAAGCCACTGGAGTAAGTTGTTGGTTATTATTGCTATGTCAACACTTAGCACTTAATAATATAGTGTACACTGTATTGGAAACCCAAACCCAAAAATTAAATGAAATATTTGTGGGGTTTATGCAAATCTTTAAAAAAAAATTTTTTTTTTTAATTTATTTATTTTTTTGAAGGACAGTTGTTTACATCATCATCCAGTTTTATTTTTATATATGATTCAATGTAAGATTAAATATTGCTGACTGATGGTTACTTTTTGTAGGCCGCTGCATTCTGGGATATTCACGTGAGTTAATCGTTGGATAATTGATGCATTATAGCCAATTACATGTTACGGAAATTGTTAGTTATAGTCTAGCACCAAAAACATCTGAAAAGTTGTAGTCACACTATTGAAAGTGTTTCTAACTTACACCTGCTTCACCAACCTTTACATCAAACTCCATCAATGACATATCACAGTAGTTCCTCCCATTCAAGATTCAGCTGGGGTCTTGATATCTCTATTCTAAAAGAATGGACTGGGACCCACTATCCTGGTGTCAGGAATAAACTGATATATCTGTGGGATATACAGTAGTCCCAACTTCTATCATCAATCTCTCTCTCTCTCTGTCTCCCTCTGTCCCCCCCTCCTCCCTCTCTCTCCTCGATAGTTTTAAGTCCTATTTGTGTTTCAAAAGAGTCCTATAATTGCTACAGCCTTGGTCAAGAAGAAGCATGCAAGAGCATCAAGGATGAAGTTGCACTTCCAAAGTGAGTGGATTGAAATATATTTATGCTACTACATTCACTTGTAATGTTATATCAATGTGCAGAATGAGTACTGTTGTTGTGATAGACAAGGAGACAGACCCAGATCGGAAAAGGTTCATGTGTTACATATGCTTGTACGGTTTGTTTGTGTATTTACGGATTATGCACGAGCTATATGCTTTTATATGTATTATTTTTCACTATTTTTGCAAATTGTTTAGGTCAAACGAAGCAGAGCTGCTTGTAGATGGGCTTGCACTCCGGTAAGTTTTCTGTAAGCTGCAAGTTTGTGGTGTAAAGTATTATGTTGTTGAATGTGCAGGCTAAACAAATTCAGACGAAATTTGGAACCTCTTTTTAGGAGAAAACTGTAATGAGTGTTTGTTTTGGCTTGGAATGAATGTTCACAAATAGTTATTTATAATCTCTACAGATTGGCCGAACTTACACTACTCAAGAAGCTGACAAAAATAGTCACAGATATGTAAGTTATTGATTGTTTTTTATTTAGTTTGTTTAATTGTTTATACATAAGTAATTGTAATCACTACCTAATATACTGGGTTCAACTAACACCACGGTTCAGTTGAAAGTGTAGTATATAATGAGTAACAAACAAACAAGTAAATTTCAGTGTTTAAGAAGGGTGCAATTTATCCTCTTTCAGAGGTTGTCAAGTGGAGGCTAATTATTTCAGTATCTAATGCCTATTTATTCCAACTAATGCAGTTGTCTATTTTGTGATGATTTGGGTAGGAACTTCAAGCCATGCAAGCTTATCATGGCTAGCAACAATGTCTTTGTATTGGCTGTGGATGAGCGCTGTGAGGAGGAAGACAATGAAGCTATCGATGATGGAGAAGAAGATTGGGAAATGGCCAACTATACCTCTGGGATAAAATCAGAGCAGGTTTTATCTCCTGTAAGTGAAGAGAAACAGCTGAAAAGTGATTCCTTTCAAGAGACTTCATCTGTGTAAGTTTAGCCACTGGGAGATTTGTTACACTTATTTTACTTTCATAACATTAACATCCACAAAAACAACTTTTTTCTTTTTTTCTTTTTTTTTTCATTTCTTTTTTCCATAACATTAGCAGCCAACTGTGACGCATCTAATACAACTGCAATATTGAAATTTATTTCCGCCCACTTAATCGAGGTCCCCAGATAAACGACATAAATAACAACTAACAAAAATAATTTTTACCATAATTACAATTATGTTGTTTTATGCTTGTCATGCAATCACCACGAATAACCCTTACCTGCATTTGACTCATTTGATTAGTCATTAGCTACGTTCCTTGTTAATGCATATTTGCTGAGCATGTACATGTATGCGTGTATGAGCTTGGATTACATGTGTTATAAACACTGATTTTTTTTTAAATTACATTTTACAATATTTCTCTGCTACTGATGTTTCTTACTTTGTTTTGGTAATGCTGCAGTGACAACAGTAACATTGTGTATTGCTTTGTCTTCATTAAAGAAAATGTGGGAGAAAATCTGAAGTAAGTTGAATGTTTTGGATGTGTGCCCATTCTGATATTGCTTCATGCGCCCTACTTGTATGGCTGTCATACATAAGTGATCTTAGCATGTAGTGTATGTTGTATGAAATGAAGAAAAGGCACACATGTTATGCCTTTTTAGGGAATAGTATTAATACCGTAGACTCGAGTTGTTATGTGCCCCTGCTTATAACTCCAATGGTAAGGAAATGGGCACTTAATGGGCGCTTAACAGGGAGTGGCATCCTAAAAACTTGAGTTGAGTGTCAATTGCAATTAGCAGTAGTAGAAAGTGTTAAAAACTGGGAAGAAAACAAGTGCTTAACAAACATCTAAACTGTCTGCAGAATGGATCAGTGTGAGGATAAACCTGTCATTTACGATGATGATTCCAGTGTATCTGAACACAGCCCCCAATGTCATGGAGGATTGGAGAATTCTCCCACAGTATTCTCTGGCGAGCATCAGCCAGACGAGTTTGAAAAGTAAATCTATGATCTCATAATCATATAATAACTACTTCAGCTGTTAACATAGTTCTATTCTAGTTCACTGGAACAAGTAGTAATGGGTATTTGATGTAGTTGTCAGGTGTGCCAACCCTTGTGTTTGTTTGTTTGTTTGTTTGTTAGTTAGTTTAGTTTCTGATTGTTGTTTTACGTGTATATAACTATGTAGATTGGAATTTTCAACTCCTTCAGTTAAAGCTGACCTGGATTCTAATGAGTCATCGCCGAGTGAACCTGAAGAGTCACTGACCAAAGGCTGCAGTGGTGGTGCTGACAAACCTGCCATGGAGGTTAGACGGAGATACAAATCAACTGCCTAACAATTTTTGTCTTTATTTTTCATTGGTTATGTTAGTAACCATTGAGTTGCACTATATGTATTATTTTGCACATATTTGCATTGATGTCAAGGTTATCTAACTGCTACAGTTCAGTTTTTACCCCTATTCGATTTGATTATTTTTGGACAATTTTTGTCTGCCTATCAGACTTTCTTTTTAAATTCATTGTAGTTTTATTAATTAGTAGTATGCCGTAGAAATGTAACTTTCATGCTAATAATTTAATAATAATAGAATGAGTAAAAAGGTGGAAATGAAAAATACAACATATATATATGTGACCGCCTACAGGCAAACCGGGCACAATGGGGCGTGCGTAAATATCGAGAAAAGATCGATCGATTTCTTAAAAATGTATTGTTTCAAGCCAACGGAAGGGAACGGTTAGGTCTATTATAGCGGGAACGACTTAAGCTAGGACGATAAAACTTGGAGAGCTCAATATCTGGACGCCGACAACTCTGTAAGTGCCAAAAAAATTTTTTTCGAAGGGTGCCGCGTTGTGCCTGGTTATCCTATAGACGGTCACATATATATATATATTGCAAGTGAATTACATGTGATTGAATGAGTAGCTTGATTTACAAAACAACACACAAGCAGCTGGATATGAGGTTGTATTCATAACTAGCAGTTTATGGGAATTTTGGACTTGTCTAGAAAATTGATGATCCTTTGTATAAAGATTATTGCGTTTAAGTATTGTTAATATCCTTAACTTTGTAACTAAAACAAATCTAACTACACAGGTTTTGTTGTTCATAGTCTACATGAGGCTGACTCATTGGTAACCACATGTTTACTTATACCACTAATACCATAATCATAATCATAGTCAGTTAACCACATGTGTGTGTTAACCACATGTGTTTGGAAACACATGAAGTCACTTTTACTTCTAAGTATTACAGTTATGTTTGTGTGTTGTGATTTTATATTCACAAGAGGGTTAAATATTCATGACTACTTCAAAGAAAAGGGTATGCTATGAACACTGATAATACTTTACCTGATGTTTATGAGTATAGAACAAGTGTACAACATAAACACCGTACTGAACTGTTTCACAAATTAGTAAGCTCGCTGCCTCAATTATAATATGTATTGTTCTTTCTAGTCCAAAAAGTGTAATGATTGCGCAAGTTTCATTCGAATAGAGTTACTAACATTATGTAAGTGATTTGTTAAATATTACTATTTATCTCTCCCACAATTGCCTTTCAAAGCAGCCATTTCTACATTTCCTGTTATTGTTACATAAAGTCTCCGAACCTTCCAGAAATCTTGCAAATCATAACAGGATTCTCACTAGGAAAATTTAAGAATCTTGCAAGATTCATTGCAAAATTATTACTTGAATTCAGCCGAGTTTTGGACACTTCTTGTATGAATTTAATCTTGCAATGCTTGAAGTCTTACTAGATTCTTACAGGATGAAAAACCTTCTAAGATCTTGACATGATATCAATGAATATCTAATGAATCCTGCATGATCTATACTAAGAGAAGTCTAGATGTTCTGTGAAGATGACCTCACTGTTCTACTGTAAGTCCTATTGTGTTGAAAGTCATCTGTAAGAGCCTTCTTATAAGCTTGTTTGTTCCCACCAAACTTAAACTCTTCATCACTTGACGAGTCATCAATGTACTTGAGGCATCTGTAATGCGTTCACTTAATTACTCATTGGATTCCAGTGACAAATGGAAAAATGCCAATTTCTAAATCGTTGATGTAATATGGCTATGCTAGCTTGTTGATATGCAATATGGCTGCCTTGAGGTAGAGTTTAAAAGGTGCTGCTTGTATAAGATCTTGAGCTATAGCACAGAAAGAATAAATACCAACATCACCCACACCCCACCAACTTGATCTATGGATACCACACAAAAACATCTGTCTACTTATATTCATATAGCTTATGGTACATTTCTTCCCGCTTATATTCATAGCTTATGGTACATTTCTACCTACATATTATTATTAATAGTTTATGGTACATATCTGCATAGCTCCTGGTATGCCATGGTACTCATACAACTGGATTTGTTTGTTTGTTTGTTTGTTTGTTTTAAAATTAACACTGACCATAGTATCAAGGACACATCAATACAATCATCCAGTTACTTCAATGTACAACCTGACAGTTTGCAGCTAGGTCAAGACATCAAGTTTCTAAGCATAGTGTGAACTACAGATCCTTTACATTACTGCTTCCCCTGATAATCTAATACATAGATATACTTACTATACTTTATGAATTCTCCTTCTTTGAATCCTATAGTAGTCGAATGGGATATAGGGTTCATGAAGAGCATTAGTTCCCGGACAAAATATTATTGCATTTTCGGCTGAAATTATGATAATAGCAAAGAATTCGAAATGTAGAGTTATGTCTTAATTAAACCTATATTGGCTCTTAGAATTGAGAAAAATTGCTTTTACTACAATTTTAGTAGAGTGTATAGCAGTGTGTGCGCATGTGCATCGGGGTTATTACATCAATTTACCGCAGTGATGGTGGTGTTCCTTTCTCCTATGATTGTCATATAATGGAATCATTTATTTTACCAGGAATAAACCATGGGTCATCCACAATATATATGAATGATAGCAGGAAAAAAAACACCACAATCACTCAAGCTGAGCAGTTACAAACCAAGACTTTATTAGGCAATCCTTTGTGAGCTTAAACTTTGCTGTGTATAGTGCAAGTTATAATTTGTATGATAATTCTATTTAAAGATTTAAAGCGTATTTCTCAGATTTTATGGCAAAATTTTGTAGCTAATGAAATTTAAGTTGAGAACTGAGAAATGTTGGTAGCATGTAATCAATCACTACCATAAAGTTACTAATGGTAAACAAACCTGAACATATTTGAAAACAATACTTAGCACTTCCTATAGTATTTAGTACTAACCAATGATAAATCGAGGATTCATATATGATGGCGCTACTGGCATTTAAATGTCTTGACATGTCATGTGAAGCATGAATAAAATAACGTACTGTACATGAATCTTTATAGTCCAGATATTTGCTATCTTAAAACTAGTTAATGTTGTTTGATCAGTAAAGACTGGAATGTTTTGAAATTCATAAACTTCATGACTAACTGAATTGAATTTACCTCAATTAAATGATGAGTGCGGCAACGCACTTGACTGAAACCAAACAGAAGATTCCTCTTGTATTAATTCATCCCTAAACATCATTTATTAAACTATTCAGTGGCGTAGGAAGGGGGAGGGGCTGTGGGGGCTGGAGCCCATGATTTAGAGGCACAATCTGTTGTGGTGATTTCTCACATGATCACTTTGAACTGCAGACACATGATCTTATTTAGTTTAATTATATTCACAGATTCACTGGAGTCCATATTTGGTTTAATGGTATTCATAGCTGTGTGTGCCACTAGGATAATTGAATTCAACTATAGCAAACATAAATGCTATTCAACTGAACCAATAACACAATACGAAAAATAATTTTTCCCTAAAAGTCTGGATTTTATGATGATGATTATGATGATTATTATTAATAATAATAATAATAAACATAACAACAACAATAATAATTACGACAATAACAACAACAATATTATTATTATTTATTATTATTATTATTATTATCTGGTGATGTGGTAAGATATAGAGTACCACCTATCTGATGGAGAGGGTTGAGTGGACATGGGATAGAAAATATTTCTTCATCTCGTCTTTGTTAACACCAGTCCATCTCAAATTGAATGTTGCTTAGGGTTTTCAATGATACTATTGTGATAGTAAGGCCACACCAAATTAATTTGTTGTTGCTCGGGCGAACTAGGCTGAGATGTAGGGTCGGTAGGTAGGGAAAAAAACCAAAAAAATCATGAATTTCATTAATTAACGTGTCAATATTACTTTATTGTTCATTCGACTCGACGTCTTTTCACACTGTTTGGGTGAGAAACTTTATTAGTCTTGCCTTTAGATTGGCATATGCAGCAGAGTGGACGGACTACCCCATAGCTTCTTGTCAATTCTGCTACTCCTTCTGTTACTAACCCTCCTTCATCCTTTCCACAATAGCACACTGGAGGGAATTTGACAAGTGCAGCACTGTAATATGAAGCTTCCATAGAGTCCGCACAAGAGATGTTTTCTTTTACCACAATTGTGTCATGAAATGGTGAGTTTGGATAGAAAAGAGTTGAGTTCTTGATGGTGTGGATCTATATACCACAATGCTGCTGCAAGGGTTTTGACAAACTTTCCCCGTGTAGTTGATACAGTTGAAGGACTCCATCCAACATCCATATCCTGCAGATCTCACTACATCATTTCGAAGAGAAAGATCACCACGTAGTTACTCAGAAGGCGAAGCTGGTGAAATGAGTGATGGCTGGACGAGTCGACTAGCATTCTGCATAAGGACTGTAGCTACATTTCTTTCACTGGTTGCTGTCACATTGACAGCATCTTCTTCCAGTTAATAACAGATGTAGTGACAGTTGTAGGTGTCCAAGAGCTTGATTGGAGCATCCAAGGGAACTATATGTGCTGGTTCAACTATCCTTTCATTGGAAGAAATTAGAACCTTGGAGAGAGTTTCACTGTTAAAGTCACTGCCAAGACCCTCAAATACAGATTCAAAGCTCTCTGCCCAGTCACATTTCTTGATTGTTCTCCAACACTAGGATAATGGGCATTAAAGGGGTCTATCTAAAACAACCTTACTGCCTTTAACAACCAAAATACTTGGCCAAGCAAAGGCAGATGTAGCCATGTCAATGACCATGTGGCATAGATAAAAAAAAAATTTGAATTTTTTTTTTTTTAATGGATATTATCTAATTAAGTGAAATATTTTGAAATTTTTTATTTTTTTTTGAAATCAGAAAAAACAGGGTAGGTAGGGCCCCAACAACTAGCTAATGCAGTGGTGTAGGAAAAATCACATTTTTAGATTGTGCCCCACCCCCCTCTATCTTACGCCAATGCAAACTTGTTAACAGCTGGGTTTCATTCAATATTTGACCAGAAAAACAGTCTTCTAACCTCTAAAATCGTGTGATGTATCTAGTTTAATAATCTTGTATTATTCTCAACACAAATGGGCTAAATTGTCCTAACGACTATTCTAGATAGCATGGTAAAGGGTTTCAAAACAATTAGCTAATACGGCAGTTTAATTATGTTTAGGCCATACCAAATTAATTTGTTTCAGTATGATGGATATACAGAAGACATAATAATATATTTTGGATTTCTTTGGCTGCTTAGCATTACCATGACAAGAATATCGTAACATACACACTTTCATGTTTATAATTTTTTGGTCTACACCTGCTAACTTTAAAGATGTTTACATGCGTATTTGTCTGTGTAATACATTTCAAGTTTACTCAGCAACTCTAAAAATACACTTGTGGGGTTTATTTTTCTTCTGGGATTTAAATTATACTTTCAATTAAAGCAGTTTTAGTTTCAAAAGTTTTAGTTTCAAAATTTGGCGTAGCTAGCAAAGCGAGTGGATTGGATTATATTTGGCGAGCGAGACACTATCAGGTATAACTCAGTCTAGATTTCTCTATATTTATTTATTGGCGAGCGTGCGTAGCGAGCGAGACAGTATTAGGGGTGGATAATGCAAAATCGGGTATATGTTATATGTATATATGTATGTGGGATGGTACGTATGCCCTTTAAACGCGCGCGCGGGGAACTCTTTTCTCCAAAAA
>WLWI01004538.1_pt1 | contig 11737 bp, 8 predicted proteins | sample 6701501 | NCBI WGS metagenome assembly WLWI01 (sample SAMN12718690, study PRJNA515312) | sponge metagenome | isolation source: marine sponge | host: Mycale hentscheli | place: New Zealand: South Island, Marlborough, Capsize Point | collected 2014-11-01
CATCGGTGGACTATCCATTAGTGGCAGCACTTGGTGTTCACAGGTATTAAATGTACTCGACGCATAATAATCTAAAAGATATTGTTTCAGATGGTTCCTGTGAGCTACATCACCTGGGAATGGGAGGTGGCTTAGATCTCCTAGGGGCAGTGACACTCCTGTTTGGGTGGGGAAGTGCGTATGGCGTTGGCGAATCTGATTTCTTCAGCCTCGCCCACAGTGGGAAATGTTCTTGGAATAACCCCCAAGTCCATGCATGCCTCCCTGCTGATGAATAGTCTGTCCGTGCTGTCTGTCACATAGACCATCTGTCTGGTGGATAGCTCATTACCTTCCGTGTTCTTTCCTGACAATCTCAATATGACGGCACCTAATAACCCAATGCTGTGGTCGTTCGCTGCTTGCATCTTGATGGTAACTGGAATGAGGTCTTTCATGGAAATACCAAGATTGTTTATAACCTTGAGGCCAGCTAAACAACTCTGGCAGCCAGTGTCAGCTATGACACTTAGAGTTGACTGCACCAGTGGCGCCTTCATTGGGATCCCGAAGTGGTCGTAATCTTCCTGCAGGACATTTGCCCGTAGCATGATATGTGGTTGCGCCTTAGAATGTCGTTTCAACCATCTCTTGGTGACTTTGTCAAATATATGGTGATCCATACTTGCTCCTACAGTCTTGTTAACAGAAGTGATTTGACAGAGAACATCAAATGTTGCATCTTCGTGTTCAACTCGCTTGGCAAGTTTAGTATCACCCTTGTTCTTGCATACACTCTAAAAGTGGTGATCTTTATTACAAAAACTGCATGTGGTACCATAAGCAGGACATTCTTTTCTCTGAACCCTTGTCGGTTGGTGTAGCCCGTGCCCCCTGGTTTCACAATAGGTGCAGGTTCCGTGATCCTTGGACAGCACTCTCTTCAGTTTCCGATAAGAGCTTCCACCAGCCACTGCGTCAGTCGACTGGGGTACTAGTAGGCGGGATGCAGACCTCTTACCCGACTATTTGGCCTCGATAAATCTAAGGACCTGTTCCAGTGCATGTCCTGGTTCTTGTCCCCCAGCAGATCCATTTGAATATCACTATCCTCCAGGCCTCTGCATAGTACGTCCTTGACCATGGCCTCTGTGTAGTCGACAATGGCTTCGCATCCCGAACATTTTTGTATGAACTTGCAGATGCTTGCCTGTCCCCTTAGCTTGGCTCCAAAAGCACGCACTGGCTCATCACGGCCTTGCCTCATGTTCTGCTAGGTCACCCTTGATACCATAGTATTTTCCTCTCTAATAGCTAGGGATTTCATAGCTGCAAATACCAGGTCCTCAGTCAATGTAGTCAAAGTGCCTCCAGCGTTCCTGGTGAGGTCTTTCCGAAGCTGCTCCTCACAACATTCCAATAATTGAATTACTCTGTCTGTTCCTTCCAGCCTTGTTGCCTTTAGGTAGTCAGCCCACCTGGACTTGAAACACAACCAGTCCTCAGTGGTACCTGCTGACAATATACTAGGTCGCTTTACTTTCTCAACCCTTGCGCTCAGTGTTGGCAGGCTAGGTCCTTGGTGAAAGGTAGCATGGGTTGTGATTAATGCCGCAGCCACCACAGGATCCACATCGGGTGTTTCGTACTCCCACGAGTCTATCGGGCTCTTCTTGATTATCGGCATCGCTACTCAGTAGTGCGCTCTAATTGGGGCAGTCTGTTCGAGAAGTCGGTTCCTGTCACCTCTCTACACTGATTCCAATGTTGCCAAGTTTGTACAGTCCCGGGAGTTGTATTGATCATAAATAATAATGGTTTAGCCCTATTTGCTCACGACATTCACTAACTGATAATTACATAGTCATCATGAATCAATGATCAATACAACTGAACACGCATGGAAAGGATCGTCAATTAATATGACTAGCTACACGTAATGATTATGAGTAAATGTAAGTAGTTCATGAAGGGGTTGTTTTCAATGTTCTCTAAATTGTTATCACCAATTTAATAATATACCTGGTTAACATATTTAGTATTTTAGAGGAAAATTTTAATTGAAATGAAAATCTAAAATACTCTATGGAATTGTTATATGATATGTAGTGTGTAGTTGTGGGTGATTATTTTCACAGTGAGCACTGATAGGTAAATGTGATCCAACCTGTACGTGGATTCCATATTACATTTTCTTGTATATTAGTACTTATATATCTGTAGGGTAAACATAGCAGAGCTTTGCTGCATAACATCATTTCATTTTCTTCAATGGAAATTACAAAATTATGTTTGTGGAATTCATCTTGTATGTTGAAGCACCAGAAGCAGCATGACAAGTTTCAGTTATTACCAGTGTTACTTCAGCTATTTCTAAATGAAAGTGGTTATGAAGTAATATTTTTTGTTGATAATATTTTAGCTGATACGTTTCATCTAAAGTTGCAGTTCAAAGATTATCTACTACATTCAGCTCTTGACTGTATTCAACAGAAAAAGTTGGTATTAGTATGTATTCAATATTTTCATATCATATGGCTAAGAGTTGTATTCCCATTGTATTTAATTTGTACTCCACCTTTTGTTTTCTCCAAAGCTTCAAATAAACTTATATACTTTAAGCTAATTCTTTATACTTATTCTTCAACGCAAAGTGTTAAATATATTTGAATTAAGTTATTGACAATATCTTTATTGGCTCAATGGTACAAATTATAGAAGTTTGTTTTCTTTGTAATTGTCTTGAACATCTTAGTTTTTTCTCAGTCATCACTGCTGATGTATTTTTTTTTTTTAATTCTGGTGTACAATTTAGTCATTACCACTCACACCAACAACATTATTTTTTCTTTAATAAGTGCACAATCCTATAAGAGCGATTTATATCATTATCATTCTTAATATACATGTATTGATGTGATGCGCTGATAAAGAGTGAAGAATTACTAAGAAAACCAGTTTATCTTACAGTATGTTCAGTTTATCATATGTTTAATGGTTGATGAAATTGAGTAGTTCAAACAATTTCAAACATTATTAGATTGATGATACCTATGACTGTGCATGCTTAATAGGGTGTAAAATTAAATTACAATAGTGTGTCTAGGAAGAATTGCTGACAGTGTTATATTTGAGCGAAGAGCTGGAACCCAATCATATTTGAGAATAAAAGTTCATTGTAAAATGTAGGACTAGACAAATTTTGCCAAGTGTACGACTTGCTTTGTGTTTTGAAATGTGCTTTACTGACTGTCCACAGCCAGACTTTGTTTACAACTTGCGAGCACACCTGTTTATTTCATCGTTACTTGTTGTCTTTAGTGTATCTTTTTCTAATCAAAGTAAAATAATAGATATAAATATATATGTATATTATAAATATATATCCAATACTCAACTTGTTGACTTTTTCAGTCAACTATTTTTCTCACTATTCCCAATCATAACCCTGAAATTTTATTAACTCACTCGTCAAACAGCATATTTAAGTGAATTCATGAGTGGTTTTATTTCCAACTATTTGTAGACAGAGTAACGAGTAGCCAGGGAAGCCAAGCAGCCAAGGAGCCATGAACCCCCACCTCATTCCCGAAATTTATTTACTAATGTTTTTGCTTCCCTGGATTTCATTCACTATTTATGAAATAGCACATATTATAGCCGTGTGCAAATATGTAATTTTTCATGTTTATAGGTTCAATTAGGAATGTAAAGACATTAAAAATTACTCACAGTTAAGGTTTCACTCCAAACAGCGCATTACTATATGTTGAAACCTGCCAATAGCTGAAATTTCAGAGTGTATGGTGTTGAATTGTCCAAGTTGCCCCTGTTTGTTTGTCAGCCAAACAAGCCAAAACAAAAGAAGACAATGGATAAGTTGATTGTCAGATTGATGCTCAATATTCTTCATTGGTAAGAACTATCAATTTATTGTAGAGAAGCGTGATGATGTCCCTTGTTACCAAAATAGCAGGTCACAGTTCATGTACAAGATAGTTATGTTGTTAGTTTTCAGCCTCTCAATGAAGTCTGTCAGTTTGTGTATTGCTGAAAGTCCAAATTAAATTTGTATCAAATCAAAAACATTTAAAACTTGTGTCACTATACAAGATGAAGTATCTAAATGCATAAACTTTTTGTTTGTCATATCAAATTTAAACAGCTGGACAAACCTTCTCAACTCTATGAGTACTTTAATCATATTGTCAATCAACCCATATTTATTTAATCTTGAACAATTTAATGTTACAACATTCTTAATAGATATCGAGGTTAACAAAGAGTAAAAGAATATTTTTGAACTAAATAATTGTAAAATGAAGTATACATTTTTGACTCTGTATTTTATTTTAATTGCATCTATAGTCAGGTATTCATAATGAACAATGGGATTTTGCAATGTCCCCCTCCCAAGTAAATTTAGGTCTGCTAACTATTCTAGCTTTTTCCAGCTGACAAGACATTGCCAGTAGGATCGTAACTAAACGAAACTGTCACCATATAAAAAGTGCTTAAATTTAGTCCCAAAATTTTTTACACATAGATTAATATAGTATTAAGAAGCCATTATAAATGAGACGTTTTGGGGTGTTACAGGTGCCCATTAAGTTTGGAAACTAACAAAGCTCTTTAAAATATAGGTCGTGTCCCTTGTGGTAATTCTATATTCCTAATCACTGCTTTATTAAAACGTTGAAAGACCATTGTTAGAGACAGTGATTTAGAGGTATAAAATCATTTCATGGGGCAAGTTATTTTTCTTGTTTTTATACTATTTAGAGCTTTTCTTTTCCCTTTAGAGCTTTTTGTACTAAAACATGGCAGAAATGAAAACATTAAAGAGACAGCATAGGGTAGACAGTTCATTTTCGAGTTTAATAAAATTAGTATTAAACCTAGTATTGATGGGTAACAAAGTAAGTGCTACCAATTTCGCTTCAGCTCCTGGAAAATGTGAAGTTGAACATTATAATATGGAAAATTAGACTTGAAGAGGGAAATGCTCACGCACGATAAACCTCTAGCGAGTCAGGTTGTAAGGCTGGCCTCTTGGTTGTCGTCTGAGACTTCCACTCTTTGTAAATCAGACAGGGAATGTTTATCATACAGTTCCCCGCTCCGGACTTCTCACTAACTAGCTAGACACTATAGTTATATACTGTAATCAGCTGTGGCTTATAAATTTAGACATAAACGGTTTGAGTGACAATGAGAAGTGAAAATGATAAAACGGGTAACAAAGGTGATACGTGAATGTGAGAAAATATGCATGTACAAATAAAGAAGAATTGAGCATGCTCGCTGAGTGTAGAAGAGAAATGGTATAAGCGTCAAATGATAAGTAGTTAATAATGTCAAGTTGACTGTTCAGCTTTGGTTTGGTCTTCAACAAGACTATTTTGAAAAGCAATGTTTAAAGGTTTTTTGTTATTTCGTTCTTTTGAACTGTCTGGCATGGAAAGTTGATATAGAGCTTCACTGGTGTCTTAAGAACAAAGCAAGCATTTTTGGAAGATAGCTGTTTCCTGACTTGAAATAATTTTAGAGTTCTGTTTTTTACTTGAAGTCTAAATAGGACGTCAACCCTAAATCTAGAGTGCTACCGCACACTCTCCGATTACACTGTCATTCAAATAAATAATAACTTATAACATTTATATATGCCCATGTTGTACTAATTTTGATTACTGTAAGGGGGAATGATTAGCCTTCAATAGCTTGATTATTATGTATGACAATTTATTGTTTAAACTATTATTTTTTTGTTTCGCTTTAGATATGACCAAGTTATTGTAATTTATAATAAATTGGCAAGTTTGGACAAGAAAATGAACATTATTTTTTCGCTTGTAACAATTAAAGCTTGTCTTAAATCTGGAGACTACGACTATGGATGGGTGATATTTTGCAAACTTGTTCGAGTCATTTGTATGGACTTTACTTTAAATTCCCAATCATGTTATTATAATATGATAGAAACATGTTATTTAGGTTCCTATTTATGTATCTGTCGTAAAAAGTTTCGTTCTGCTAACATTTTAGTAAACAGGTAAGTCATTTTGTATTAATACTCTAAAATAATAATAAAAAGGTCAAAAGTAGACTTAATTTAATATATAGTCATGTTGCATACTTTATTTACATAGGTGTCTGCGTTTATGTACTATGTACCATAATTTCAATGGTAATAGTTTGAGAGAAATTCAGGTATGTTCCTAGTACAACTAAATTGAGAGCTTTAACTTGTTATACTAAATGTTTGAATATTTGTTTTACAGAAAGTTATAATTTAATTTTAAAAATTTCTACTTCAATGTTCACGTCTTATTTATATAAAAGTACAGTATTTTGTGTAGCTGGACAATTACTGTCTCAAAGGTATTGTCATCAAAAGTACAGCTTTTTTTAAATTACAATGGTATCAATATAAAAAAGAAAATGCACAAATTGCGTAGTCACGATTTTAATATTCATAGTTTCTTGGAGATTCACATTTTTATCTATGATGTGTACAAGAGCTATTAATATACCAAATTTTATAAATTTCATAAAAAATTTATAAATTTATAAAAGTTTCTATAAATCTATCAGTTATTTAAAGGTCAGTTAGCTCATATATATATATGGTGATTTGAAAATAAAGTATTTTTTTAAAAGCTTCATGTACTAAGCAAAAAATATAATTTTGTACTATTTTTGATCGTACTTATCACTTCACTATTATTATGTGTTCACCAAATTTAATTTAGATATAATGTACAATGTTCATTTTTTTTGTTTGAAAACAATAAGGTTGGTAAACTAGTAATGCATGATGTTAAGTTCCAGTAATACAAGTATGAAAATTTTAAACATAAATTTTTTTGTAGAGTAATATTTTACATTGGCCATATCCTTGTTCAGAATTCTAGCTTGAATCTGATGGCAGTATTGTATGCTGGACGAAACGAAGTGTCAAAAGCACTACAATTAATTACATGTTCTCAACATAATAATGTGGCTTCTTCCTTTTTTTATACTTTGTTGTTATTTAAAAATGGTTCTACTGAATACCAAACTACTTGTCAGTGTCTAAAGAGAATGTTTGAAAATGATAATTATCACTGTATCCATATGAGAAATGTTTTAATTCAGACTCAAAAATTACTATCACTTGTATACCTCTAATTTGAATCACTGCTTATTTTCTATTTATTAATCATATTATTTATTATCTATTTCACATGTATATATATGGATTAAAAAATTTTTAAAACATAGATTATTAAACTGAACACGATTTACCGACTTACGATGTTATACAATGTATAGCATAGCACACATGCATTAAGCAATATCACAGTTACATTTGACATAATTATGAGGCTAGCACTTTCTACACATGCATCTTTTCATTCTTGATTTATTTCAGATTATTTTATTTGCGCATTTCTCTTAGTTTATGGCCCATAATGGAGTTAATTTTTATCAATTTGGTGGCATTTCCAGGGTAAGTGACTATTGACTTAGAGTCTAGCTTCTTACTATGGGACAAAACATCTCATGGTAGAACGTCTCCCATGTACAAACTATCTTTTCAGGACAAAAGCTTCATGGACTGTAATCTACTTTCATCAGTATTCTTAGTTTTATAATATTGTACCTAAACTACACTCAACTATACTTATAGGGGGAAAGGGGTATCCATGAAAAATGGATGCTGGTGAAGGAAATATGTGATAAATAAACAGGTAATTAATTTTCATATTTTAATTGTTTTCGGTTGGCATTTTGTAGGTGTAATATAGAATAAAATGCCCCACTCCTCTACCATTAGTACTGTGAGCGGTTGACATCCCCACATTTTTTAACCTTAATTTTTTTTCTTTCTATTCTAGTATTAGTCTGGCAGAATAAAAGGCATTTTTTAGTGAAGTTCACTCAAAGTATATAGTTGTTTTGGTTTTTTACCCAAAAATGTTCTTCATATAGTCAATTTCTCGAAACCACCTGTAAGCTTTGTGTCAGCAGTGGAGAATTCAATATATTTTCATTTTTTTCTCTGAATTCAGTATCAAAGGTAATTAATGCCTTCCAATTAGGTCCATAGTATACTGTTATTCGTTTGTAGCTACTCTATACCAAGTGAAATTCTTATAATCACTTCTTCCATTTGTCAACAGTGATGAATTTTTAATTTCTATCCTTCGAAAATTAAATTTAGGCTATAACTCCAGAAATATGTAATATTACTAGCATTTTGTTTTCTAGGGTGTAGAATCACTATTTGGCAATAGTTTTTAAATTTATGTGCGGTATTACAATTTTTGTATATTTAAATATTTTAACCCTATGGCAGAAACTCCAGAAATGTGTGTAATATCACCATTATATGAGTTTCTTTGGTATTGAATTGCTTACTGGCATTAGTTTTTAAATTTAAGTTAATATTATGTGGTATTGCCATTTTATTGTATTTAAGTATGATATTTTAACCCTATGGCAGTTTGCAAGCAAGCAAGGCAGCTTATCACAAGCATACAGTTCATTGAAGATGGCATTTATTTGTTAATGGTTTTTTGATCTGACTCAATGTGTGCTATACTATACTATCTGTAATATTGCCTGGGCACAATAGTGCCCTTCTGGGTGTAAGTACATAGATATCAAATAATGAAAAGCAATGAGCTTATTTAATGTGGCATTACTCTTACATTATGGTACATGTCCATTAAATATGATGTTGTAGGCTTCAACTGAACTTTCATTACTTGGCCAATCTGTATCTTTACTATTTAGTTTAAAAGACAACAAAATATCAAAGTTATATCAGTGTGAGGGCTACTGAGGCACCTTGGGCATATCCTATGTAGACAAAACAGTACAAATTGCTCACCAAGTTTCAATACACTAGGGATAAGATTCTTTGATTTTGTTCATTTCAAATAAGCACTTAAGGTGGATTCTCTATCTTAATCTTTAGCAGGGAAAATTGTGAGATTAAAGATGGTCTACACACACTGAGCTGGAGCAGTTACCCGCATCATAGATTAAGTTGTGTTCCTTAAAAATGTGTCAACAAGTATTTTCACAAAGGTAATTCAGAAAGCTTTGTATGAAAAAGCACAAAGTAAAACTATTGAAGTCGTACCAATTAGCCTAAAAGTGCTAAAGATCTGACAATTCAATTTTCTTTTCTGCAACATTTCCTTTTGTGGACTGTATCATTGGAACAGTTTTTTAGGTATCAAACATGAAATCTGGCGTGGATGCTGTTTGCCAGAGTTGTGTCACTACAAATACATACTATGTGAAAAGGTACTGTTAATAGTTTATGTGGGACAATCTCATAGCAACCACACCTAACATAACTATAAATAGACATATTCTCCTGATGTTTTTTTGTAAGAGTGTATTAATATAGTGTTCCACTTTTGTACACTTATTTTTTAGTCTGAGTATGACCGGGTGTGTAACACACGCTCACTGCAAATTTTGTAATTGTGTTTCTCCCGTGAGTGGCGAATGAGTTCTCATGCTGCTGTGGTAACTTCCTGGGCATGGATATCAAGGTGATTACCACAGCAGCAGGCCAACTGATGCCATTTCTCGTCCTGAAGCAGCAGCTAATTCTCTGAGGTATATGACTAACATGCTCACCTTGATAACAGAAAAGGTTTAAAATCAGGCCAGCATGATTGAGAATCAGAGAAGAGATGCCCAGAAAGCAGAAGAGAAGCGTCAGCAAAAGACTGAAGATGGAGTCACGGAAAGAAGAATTGAGGTTTTTATTTTAAGAACATGAAGATGATGAAGCAGAACAAGAAAAGAGAAGAAATGAAATGATAGTCAGTGTTTTATTGAATTTGAACGGGTAAAAGCAAGGCACAGGAAAGAATTGTACGATCTCAATGAATAGCAGAAACGTGATAAGGAGGCCCAGTAGTAGGTCAGATAAATGTCTATTTTTAAGGGGATGGGGATACGCTGGATAAAAGCACCAATTTTTTATATCGTAATCTTAAGACCTTTTACATTCATTTTTAGCTAGGATCCAAGTGAGAATTTATGATGATCAGTAGAAGCAGATGTTGTTGTCAACAGTGCAATAGTGTTTGCCCTCGGCGTAAATTGCTTACAACAGATAACTGTCTCTTTTGTGAGAAAAGTGAGGGTAAGCTTCATCAATTTAGTACCCTTCGTGCAGACACTAATGTATGAACCATAGCTAGAGACTTTCAAGAGGATTTGCTTGCCAAACTTGAAGGTGGAGATTTAATTAATTTAGAAGCAAAGTATCGTCTAAACTGCTTGGTTCAAATCCGAAATCGGCATCGTTCATTCCTGAGAGATAGCCAAAATCTATTGGTCAGTCTAGTGAAGAAAATAAAATGGAAGCCAGAGCCTTTGCAGAGCTTGTAACCTACATAGAAAGTGCTATTTAAGAACATAATTACTTTTTCAAGTTTTCAGAATTACGATCTCTTTATGAAAAACGCTGCAAGAATTGTGATCTTAAAAGAAATAAAGTTTGTTTTAAAAAACAAATTCTTTTATATTTTACAAAAGCTTAAGCTCAGAGTGATCGGAAAAATATAGTCCATATTTTTGAGAAAGTGATGGAACAAATGTTGCAGCAAGCGTACAACTGCAATTATAAGTATGAAGCATTAGTTCTATTATTTAAGAAATTCAAAAAACTTTCATTTCACTGGTACTTTCCCCCAAAATTGTCAGGAAGACTCCATTCTAACAAACCTTAAATATTTCATTTCCATGTTACTGAATGGATCCAGCATAAGAATCAAGGTTCTGTAGAATCTCCCTAACCTTTTGCCAGACTATTCTTTTTAATTTCAAAAGAAAATCACCAAATTCAGCAACTAGCCTTTCCAAAAAGAGTAAAATACCATTGCCTTTGTATATCATGTTAAAGATGTAAGCTATGATCGTGTATTGGATCTTCAAATACAGATGGCTTTTTTTCTTTATCAACACATTAATGGGTTTAGTCTGTCCTTACCATTTAAAACATGGTCTTTTAACTGTTTGTGCTATAGATAATCGAGATGATAACCCGTCAAGCACAAGGACTCTTTCCATGGAACTGGAATTAGCTTGTTTAAATTTCCTACGAAGTTGAATCCTGGAACTCCTCAAGAGATAGTAAGTTTGTTGCTAGTACGTGCAAGTATTAAATTACCTGTGAGCTACACTATTGTGCCATCTGTATTTTTAAAGAAGAAAAGTGTTGCAGTTCCAACTTATAGTGCTTCAGTTTCTTTTAGCAAAACAAGTGAACTTATGAAAGAAACAGTACTGCTTAAACAAAATTGGCTTGAGCATGCTATTAAGGTTATGACTCAAGATGTGATTGATAGAGAAGACAGTGTAACTTCGGCTGCTTACTACGCCTCCCGCTGTGATGCAGATAACTATTGCCCTACCTTCACTCAACTTATGCCAAAAAGCTGTTTCAGCATCAATGTTGAAAGATGGAATGACTGTACACAGATGAAAGCAACACAACACCTTAATCCAGGTCAAATTCCCGTAACTGCTTTTGATGTTTCGCTGTTCACTTTGGCTGAGTTGGTACAATGGAAGTGGCCAGACACACATGGTGAGAGCAAACGTGGTTACTCAAGCAGGCATTTCATCACCAGGTATTGTTGATAGTTTCCTTAAAGATTCACATCTTAAAAGGACCAGGCATGCCCACCAAGTTACTGCTGTAACTTTGGCTAAACTCGAAGCTGAGGCATTTGCACAAATT
>WLWI01004539.1_pt1 | contig 11734 bp, 10 predicted proteins | sample 6701501 | NCBI WGS metagenome assembly WLWI01 (sample SAMN12718690, study PRJNA515312) | sponge metagenome | isolation source: marine sponge | host: Mycale hentscheli | place: New Zealand: South Island, Marlborough, Capsize Point | collected 2014-11-01
ACAGGTGGCAACATTAATTGTATGGATATTCAGGTTTTGTGTATTTGCAATAGAAATAAGGAATGTTGTGCATTGGAATCCTGGTTCATTAAAATAGTGGATTCAGGAATGAACAGGGACCAGGGCACTCTATCAAGTGACCATGATTGCCTGGTAAGGAAACAAAAAACAATAACAGCAACAATAACAACAGTTGAACAGTTAACCGCTACACATCCTCTTGGCAACCCATTAACTCCCAGTCACATCCTCCTGGCAACAGTGTAATTTCCTTTTTATCTCTAGAAACCTGTCGGGCAACTCGTTATTATCTGGTAATTGATTTATTCCGAGTGAATGGTGCAAGGTACCAGAGTGTATGCAGGCTTAGTTGCTATGCTATTTTTATTTATCAAAGCAGTTTGAAAATTGAGCTGAAAAAGAAATATAGTGGGCAGTTATTAGCAGTCGAATTTATTACTTACAGACTTCTGTTTTAAGCAGTTCTCCCTCATTAATTACTATATATTTTACAAAGTTCATAAAAACAGCTGTCAAATGATTGAAAAGTAGAACAAAAAAATGATGTGAAATGCTCAGTTTTTATAAGATTCATTTGCATATGCTATGCTATCTCACAATACACACACTCTAATGCTACATCATGAATAAACAATATACAGTAGTAATGTTTGTCAATATAAAAACAATCAATTGCTTTTATGACTTCCACGACTTACACCTACTGTCTTCAATCAATACGGTCCTCAACCCAGTAAACCCTAGGTGTCTGGGGGCAGCAGGTGTTTGCTCATGCATATGAACAAGTGTGGTGGCTTGTTATGGATTTGTTTGATTCTCTCGAAGGACCACTTGGATGTATACTCTTTTATTGATAAAGAGATTGTTAACATGTGACTGACTACAATGCCTCTAATTAACGCACACCAGTGTGCATGTATTAGAACCCAAAACATAAATGTTTGTGAGTGTGAGTGACACAGAAATAATAATAATAATAATTTGTGATGTTAGAAATAATAATTTAACTGCATGAATAATAATTAATTAGCTAATATGTTTGCGTTTGTTTGTGTGAAACCCAAACAGCATAAAAATGTTCTATGTTGGTAAAGTATAACAATTACCACAGAATAATCTGTTGGAATAGTTTGTTCTAAAAATAGTCTGAGTTTATTACACGTCAAGTGACATGGGAATGGCATAAGTTTCGCTAACTTCATCTTCACCGGTTTGAACTGAGGAAGGTAATTGTCTACTGACTTGAACAGAGGCATAAGCAGCATTCTAAAAATGTTAAAATACTTTACATTATAAGCCTTTTCACATCATCATTAAGTTAAATAAACAAGTGTGGCAAGATGTTACTCAAATTTTCTGTTGTAATGTATAACTTTTTTAATGTTGTGATCAAAAATAATTAGATTTAGCTTACAATTGTAGTCTGAATTTCTGCTTTCTCTTTTGAAGCAATGTGCTTGTTGGAATGCCTATGTGTACATTAATTATTACACTATTATAAACATATACACAAATAATGGGTCGTGTATACCTGTCTGACAAGCACTTCATTTTCCCTGTATGTAACCCATTGTAATTGTTATATCACTCAGTTAAAATTTATTATATTTGACTCACCACATTTGCTCCATTTCCATGTAATATGTATTACCATAGTTATTGTTATATTTAGTATGATGCCATTACACTCAGTATGACAATTAGTACAATGTCTGAAGTTTCCTTATTTGGACAATCGTGGTTTGGACATTCATATTGTGGAGAAGTGTTTGGTTGTAATGTAGCAGTGAAAACTGTTGGGGAATCCTCCATTTTCACTGTAATGTACATATTAGCCATTACATAATCTTAATATGTAATTAAAGTATTTAATAAAATATGTCATTATTTCAATATTATTATAATACAGACTTACAGCTTCTTTTAGGCTACTTTATCTTTCATGAAAGGTGATTAATTTTTATACTATGCCTAATATCTTCTATGCATTGATTATGCAATTACACAAATTAGGTTACCTTTGGTATATGTGAACAAACAGGTTTGTTCCCAAGATTTGTTAATACATTGTATGTGATTATTGTTTGTCAAATGTGCAGACATTTCTCCAGTAGTAGAAACTTGGTATTTTAAGATTTCAGGAGCATTCAGAATTTCACAGTCTATTGCATGATATTATATGTCACTATTACATTATGATAGTAAACAACTGATATTTCTTACTGAATATAAAAGTGGAATATATCCTGTGTGGGCAGTCATTGAGTGCTATGGTGACGTTGTGCACTGTACTGTTATCAGTGCTGTGGATGATGAGATCTTCCTGTGTGTAGGATTCTGGAGGGTAAACTGTTATGATGAATCTTACATTGAATAAGAAAGGCATCCATGAAATGTTGTAGTTTTAGGGATCAGTATCGGTAGAAGTTAGGATAATATCTGTGGGTACCACTCTGGATTCTAATAAATGAACATTACAAACAGTACTTATTATTAACAATCGTACTTAGTATAGTTTACTGTGAAATTCATCTTTTCTCACAGTACAATTATACTAGTTAAACACTTTTGAAGAGAGAGAATTTCAATAAACAACCAAGAAAACAGTAGCAACCAATTTGTCACATGCATGCAATTTATTATTCTCATTGAATAATGTCATCCACATTCATGTATCTACCATTCACTCACTATTTAAAGGACGGTACATAATTTCATCTATAGAGTTACAACTAATAGTAACAGATAGTGATGCATCAATAGTGAGGCTACTCTTAAAGAAGGATGAGTTGGCAAAAATGTGATGACCCTCCACTCTAGTAGACTCCAGTGTGGTATGTTTGGTTCTTCCTTGTGGAGTGTTGTCTAGTGGAAGAAGGAAAGACAGCGTCCTATGAATGCCACCATTGGCTGAAAATATCCAAATAACAGCGCTTCGGCCATATTGGGAGCATATAAACTCAGCTACATCAGAGTTACACAGAGTCCTGGATCTGTTCACTTGAAAGAGATCCCCTGAACAAACTATATCAGAATGTATGATTATAACACATATTAGTATCCAGCAAGAAAGGCACCAAATAAACTTTACAAACCCAAGAATCATGGTTAGACCTAAAGCATTAAGATTCATGTAACATCATAGATATAGAAAAAAATTATAACCGTATCTATTACAACACTTTCTGCATCTAAAAATAGCCACTTCAGTAAGAAGTAGTTGAGGAAGTTTATTAAAGAGTTAGTAAACTTTTTAATTTATAAAAAAAATCGCTATAATTCAGTAAAATCATTTGAAAATATTTTAATATAAAATATTTTTTTTAACAGTTCCGTGATAATTATCAAGTTCTGACCCTTCATAAAAACCAGATTGAACCTTTCTCACTTAAATGCTCTAAAGAAAAGCAAAGATAAAATGTGAAAAATCTCAGTTGTGTGTTGCTTGGGAATTGGACCCAGCATTCCTGGCTATAGCTAGCCAGGGTTCAATTCCACATGAAAAATGAGATTTTTTTTCACATTTTGTCTTCACTTTTCTTTAGACTTCTTTAAGTCAGAAAAGTTCAATCTATTTCTGTTATAGTTTGCCCTTAGAATAGCTTATAGAAAAACACGAAAAAGAAACAACTAGACATGGGGTTTTCTGCCATTGCTGTATTTATTACAATGGCTGCTATCCACAAAGCATAAATGAATATATGTAGCACATCTCATGAATTGAGATATGAATATTAGAAGTAAACAAGTATCTTAAGAAAACTGTAGAATAGATCTTGTGTGGGCACTCATTGAGAGCTACAGAGATGTGTGGTATTTTGAAAACACGTTAGAACTGTGGGGTTCGTGTAACGTTGATGAAATATCTTGTATATATGAGGTTGTTATTATGTAAGTCACAGATGACAGTATTGTTACACTTTTTATGGGTAATATGTAAACCTTTCACCATTTGCACACTATTACTGCAGAAAGACGAGTGTACTATCAAAGTAGTCACGAGATTAACACAGGTGGTTGTGAAGTACAACTTACACTATCAGACATCATTCTTAACACAGTGTTAGAAACTTAAAACTCGAGACATTTAACCACTAATGGTACAAGTAACTCTTGAATTTAATTATCTTAGTTGTAGGGAACCAACAAATTGAGCTAAATTGGAATAACACAGAGTTCTAGTCCAGTTCTCTTAATAGAAATCAGCTACACATACTAAGTGAATTCTGCTCACCACCAGCCTGTATACATGTATCAATAATGACATTATTAAAACTAGATTGTACTTGTTAATCAAACTCACACAAACATGGAGAGTTTTTTTGGCATTTAATTATTCAATTCATGTAAAATAAAATAGAATTTTAAAAACTGCTATACCGAGTAAATTGAACTAACAACAAACTAAGAAAAATGCTTTTTACTATCAAAGAATAAACTAAATCTATGTCATATAGTGATAGCTACAGTTATGCCAACAAACTGTGTTTATCATGTATATGAGAACAACACTGAAAGTATATTCCAACTTATACAAAATTTTGGGACATCTAGTGATCACAGAGATTGATATTGAATTGTAAGGATCATGTAATTGTAACAAAAGTTATATAATACATACAATTGTGCATAGTGTAGCCAGCTTTATATTCACTGATATAAACTCGGATGGAACCAAATTTTTGAATTTGATACATTCAAATGGGTCTAGGAAGGTTTAATATTAAATATAAATGTACATTGGTAGTCAGCAAAGTAGTAGCAACTTATACTTTGTGTCAATTCAAATACACAGTTTATTCATCTTCCTAACAGATTGAAAGTGTTTAGGCTTATTTAGAGACCTGTGAGCCACAATCATTGAATTTTTAAATTACACGATTTATAAATAGTAGTTTTAAAGCAGTGACTATTTTAATACAATCTAACAAACTATTCAATTCTTCAGGAACAGATGAATGAATACCTCATTGAGTAACAGATTAATAGTAACAGATGAAATAGTTTAAAACACACTGCTTGCCAAGCCGTGAATGGCTGATGTATATTGAACGTGAACTAAAATTGTACCGCCTGATAAACCACAAAGTAAACTGGGAACAAAAAATATCACTGTTGGAGTAAAATATAAACAAAACACAACAATTTGTAGGCTACGAGAATAATAGTGATGATACAGATCATATTATAGTACACTAAACAATCATAACAACTATATGATGTTTATGTACTTTCACACCCTATCAAAAGCATATTATTTACACTACTCCATAGGCCATGTTTTACGAAGTATACAATAGAGTAAATCTTTACTTTATAGTAAACTATAGTCTGGAAATGAGCTGATTTTGAATGCAGTAGCTGTCGTCATTATTTTCGCACGGAATGGTGCAGTGACGCATGTCTGTGCAGTGCAAGATCTTTGATTTGAGTGACATACATCTAGCCATATAGTTCAAAATAAATGTCTGGCCCTGTCAAAGACAGCGAATTTTCCTTTGATTACAGCCTTCAAGGAATAACCCTACACTATCTTGTTGTGGTGGATGGGGGAGGGGCGAAGCCTGTTCTTCAAACTTTCAACTTCCTTTGAGTTTCCTGGCTACCCTCCATTATTAGTCAGCTTCCTCCCTAATATTTACATGTTGTATGCAGTATGCTTTTGAGACCTAACACTAATGACCGAATTTAATTCATGAAACATTGACTCAGCTTAACTTTTTCCTTTTTCTGCAGAATTTAGGTATGTATATGTAAATGAATCAACCACTGACAGACCAACTGACTGACCTTGGAGTTGATTTGCAAATGCTTCCCTATTATTACATTAACTTTAATTGATACAAAAACATAATTGTATCAGTTAAGAATTTTTTTAGTCCCAATCATATAAATTTGCTCTGTCAATAAATTATATATACATTATTGTATTGATTTACATAATTGTATATCATAATAATTCAATTAGTCCAAAGCAGCACTACAGCATTGCTGATTTGTTCCCTGGTGTAGCAGCCTTCATCTCTGCAATTATTCTGTTCCTAAATACCAAGTTTTCTATGTTCATTTCACTTTGAATAATTTTTGCTTGAATCCATGAATTAGAATACAAGTTGCTTACCTCAATTTCCTGAATGATGATAACTTCTGTGGTATCCAATTTAAGCCATTCTGACCGCCTCAATATAATAAACAGTGAGCGTGCCCTCCAGAAATCTTGCTGTTTATTTTGTGTTACTATACCACTGCCGAGAGTTCGACCTCTGTTGACCTCCGAAGAGGACTTCGGCAAGAAGTCGAAACGTCGGGCTAAGTTATAATTAAAATATTGGCTGTTAAAAAAGAGAAAAAATTCCTATTATTATAATTATTTCAGCCGAGAATGACTGAATTAATTTATTCATTGGATGCCGCAGAATATCACTGGTCTGATTGATCGTTTTTACGCTCCTGCCTGCTGCAGTGATTTAAATACTAAGCCAAAAAAATTTATGATGTTCTCCCATATCAAATGAATAGGGTCAAATCTAAGCAGGAACTGGAAATACTAAGGGGAGCGTAGCAATCGTGCATGTAACTGTATACTTCAGAGAAATTGTGCTAGATTCTTTGTAGTATAACACGCATGGACAAGGTTAAGCATAATATTTTACCTATAATTTTCGTGAATACACTGTTAAAATAGATTCTTCCATGGCAACTGATGGCAGTCAGGATTTTACTGATGCACATGTAGGACGAACAAATTTGAATTGTATTAAATGAAATAGTCAAAACATCTTGTGTTTCAGAGAAAAGCCATAAAGGGTCTCTATGTCTAAAAACTTTCTTTCATGATTTTAGTCTATTTGCATCTCTTTCTCTGTTACTGTAAATGCTCAACGGTCATTGCTGTTATACCTCCACCGTTATACTGTAAATGCTCAACGGTCATTGCTGTTATACCTCCACCATAATTATCAAACTACACTGGCAATTCATGATTGTAGTAATGACATAATGATTAAAAAGCAATGGATACAGTAAAAGTATTACTGTTAAAGTACAGAAATTTCAGGATTGCCTTTGTAAGTAAGTATAAAATTTTGTTGTATTGCAGCTAGGGGAAATTGTACTTCCGATGCATATTGATCAAATGTTTATGTAATCCTACTTGGCCTCCTATAATACCAGTCTAGCATACTCAATTTTGAAAGCATACTATTCCACCAACTTAGAGCTACTGCCATAATGCTAATAAAAAAAAGCTCGTTTCACATAGGTGTTACCTCTATTATGAAGAACCATACAAGTCCATTTACAGGACTCGTTTATGAATCTGTGTGCAATGTGTATCGCTATAATAAAGAATCAAATGACCGTTCAAGCTTCATCACTTCTGCAATTAATCACTGCGCACTCTATGCCCGCTCTTTATGCCTACACTTCATACTTCATGCACTTCACTCGCGGCAACTTATATCACTTAGTTACTCTTTTTAGTTTTATCTCATTCTTTATCCGTTTGCCAGCTATTTTATCCAGTTTATTTCTAGCTATCAATATTATTACATCTGTATCTGTATTTACTTTGTAAAGTTTGATTATCTATAATCCTATATTTTCTCGAGGTAATAACTGGATTTGGTACTAGCTAACTAGACTCGAAGCTATCATCTTTCTATTCACATCAATAATGACTATACCTGATATACTGAAATTTAAATAGTCAATATTTGAAGAAAAACGGATGGTTAGGTAGTTGTACATATTAAAATTGAATTCTACTTCTAGTAGTGTCTATGTAATTCATAATTCAACTTGTGCCTTTCTGGAATACTCGCATAATGGACTGGAGACCTAGGGTACTTTACTAGTAGGTCAGAGTATAAATTTCAGTAATATAGGTCAGAGTGTAATTTCAGTAAAAATTGTGTGCTAATTCCAGAAAGGCAAAAACTGAATTATGAATATCATAAGCCCAACTATAAGAAGTAGAAGTAGAATTAAATTTCAATGTGTACAACTATCCTAACCAAACTATTAATTTTTTCTTTGAATGTTGACAATGTCAATTGTACTTCAGAGGGCTCAGGCTCGATCAACCTGTCCTCTGCATTGTCCTAATAATAGCCAAATTACCAGCTGTTGGTATTAATCGTCAAACCCACCAACTCTTAGTCAGCCCCAACTCCACCCACTAATTAGTCCTTTTAACAGCTCACATGGACAAAATGGCAGAGGACAGACAGGAGTTGGATCCTTTTGAATCAGTTGCTGGGCAGTTAGCTAATAGCCCCACTGCTATAAAGAAGCTGTCTGAGGTCCTTTGGCCTGCTATGCTTGACAATTCAGAGGAAATTGATGCTTAAACTAGAAGCAAGCAGACAGGTGGACCAGCCACAGTTGTAAGTGGGTGGAGTCAGAGTAGTAGCCTAGCCAGCATTGGTGAGGCCTATGATAGCTAACAGAAAGGGTGAACTGCCACAGGCAACAGCCTTCTATAAAGGCAATGAAGCTTGTAATCCCGCAGGCAATGAAGCTTGTAATCCCGCAGGCAATGAAGCTTGTAATCCCGCAGGCAATGAAGCCCTTCAGACCAGAGCCTATAGCTATAATCCAACTGGCTATGAAAGCCATCAAGGTAGAGCCTATATGCAATGAAGTCAGTGATTCTCCAAGTAGGGAGGAAACAGGCAGCGAAGCCTACTTTGGCTTAGTATCTGGCAGCAGACTCGGGACAGACAATGGTACTGGAGAGTCTGGAGAAAGCACTAGAGGTTGTAATTCAACTTTCCCTCCTGGACAGTCCCAGTATTGTTGGGGAGGAGCATGGCCATGCCCCCCCATCAGGTTACTGGCCAATTCAACACTGGGGCCAGCCCCCACCCTTGTGGGGTAATCCTTGGGGACCATACCTCATCCCAATGCAGCCCCAGATGCCAGGTTCTTCACAGCCGAGCAGGAAGAGACTGAGAGCAGAAGATGCTCCTTCCACCTCCTCAGCTATAGACATTTCAGAAGAAGATATCGATCCTTTCATTTCTGGAAGTGACAGGAGAGAACTGCTTGGCAGCAGCTCCGAGAATGAAAGTGAGGAGGAGGAGGAGACTCCTGCGGCTAAGAGAAGTTTTGCCCCTTCTGAGGACACCCTAAAGTTTCTGAAGTTTTTATCTGCCAAGCCACTAAAAAATTATAAAAGAAAGTCCACAGTAAACAATTCCCTACACCATCAGTGGATCCGGTCCATTCTCTGAAGCTAGATGAGGCAGTAACTAGCCTTGTCCCCAAGTCAGCAAGACTCAGGACAGCTTCCTCAGTAAATTCAAACTAGATGCAGCAGGCCCACTGGAATGGGGTCTGCATGAGAGGAGCCAAGGGAGAGAGGTGGATATGGAAGGTGTGGTCAAATGCTCCCTAGTATTGCTGGGAAATGCCTCAGCTCACTTCAATGTGGAAAGAATAAAGTAAATTCTAAAGCACCTGAATAAGGATCTAAAACCTCTTGCAGAGGCAGAGTTTCCGGATAGAGGAGCTTATTTCTTCAGTGACAATTTTGGAAAGAGAGCCAAGCTGATGTCAGATAATGTCACCGCTCTGAAGGGAACAATAAAGATCTCCAGCTTCAATCAGTTTTCAGGAAGTGGAGACCTGAACAGGAGATTCTCTAAGCCCCAGGGGTTGCCACACCAATTGGGGCATCACATACCCAAACAGGAACTCAGTTTTTGGACGGCTGGATCATCCTTCAAAATCAAGGTTCCAGAAGCCAACCAAGCCACAGCAGACAGATCAGACCAAGAAGAATGAGAGCTGCATCCTTACCAAAGTGCAAGGAGAATTGTATCCCATGGGAACTCAGTTAAAAGAATTAGGTCTAAAACTAGTCCAAGGCCACATGAAGTAACAGGCAGGCATGATAGCATCATTTGTTTCCAATTGGGAAAAGATCACTACAGATGCATGCAAGCTGTCAAGGGATACAGGCGAATGTGTAAGTGGCTAAATAGCAGCAGAATAACTGGGTAATAGCTACTTTTATTAAAATTCAATGGCTCTCTCCCTTAGATATCTCCTTCCCGACCCCTATGAACCAAAAGCAGAAGTATGACCACAAATGTAAGTGGGCTATTTACTTGTTACAATAAAGTTGCAACACTTACATTATATGGTTTTTCACTTGTATAAACATTTGTTAATTACACACTCGTAGGATTTTTGCTTCATTAAGACTTCAGTATACAGGGAGGTACAGGCGATGTCTCATGCCAACCAAGCACATCCAGTGATGTAAGTGCTGTGAATTGCTCAATTACAGTACTCATATCCTAATTATACATCTTAGTCTCATTGCGTCTTTAACATGTATGTACAATTATATAAATTGTAAAATCCAGTTTACACCTTAACCTTATAGTAAATATAAACTGCACTAAGAAGTTTAACTACATAATTTATGTTGTCTAACAAATATAAATCTAGCAATGAATACAACTGAAACACTAATATACTACATATATACTTTTAGAAACTTGATTGGCACCTTGATTTCAAAGTGCCAGATAAAAAAAAGTTTGGATGCTCTGCATCAGTTGCTATTGATAATGGGCATTTAACTTCAGCTGCCAAGAGAAAGATAGTAACTCTCCTGATGGCACTGATTGTTCAACATACATTGTATCCACTTCAGAGCAGTATGTGGCTGTCTGAACTAAGCTGGTGCAGAAATATCCAAAACTGCGAGACCCATTTGGAAGTGGCATAGTAAGTATAGCATCGCAAATAGTTACTGAACTAGTAATCAGTGGCATACTCTCTTCACAAGGGTTCATGGAAAATAGCCATCAGAAACTCGTTGAAAAATTATCATAGAGACCACAATCCCCAAATGAGCAGATGTGTGGACCAGCAGCCTCCATCTAAGAAAGCAAAGTTATCTGAGGTTATCCACTCCCTTATTTACTTATCTGTCCTAATTAATCTTTATATGCAATATTTACTTATTAGGAGAATCCATTAACTGATAGTGATCACTACGAGGAGGCCAATGAGAAAATGAAGACCTTTAATGCTAAGAACGATGAAGCCCTGGAAGTAAAATTAATGGATGAGACAGGCAAATGCGCAGAGAATGGGTTTCACATGATATAAAGAAATAATAATTGTATTTCCACTATTGAAATATCGACATTATAGTAAGAGCCTTAACAATGACTTCAGATATTCAAACTCAACTGTATTTATTATTTTTTGAAGTTTCAGAAAGTATTGCAGTATATTTAACATTTCAAAAGAAAATACTTTCACGGAATGGAATTTTTGGAAAAGCATCATCATTAGAGTTGCAGGACTGGAATCCTAAAGAATCCCTATTAAAAAGCTTCTCTTAAACTACCACGGAATTCCAGCAGGAATTACTTACCCAAATGGTATTTATATGCTTATTATTCCTGTTAGCTAAAGACCATAACTAATGTTTACTGCTAATTGTTTAGACTATACTGATTTCTATGCAGTGAAAATATTAGTTAAACTGCTCTATACTAGGAGCACTAAAGGGTCAATGTATAAAGGAGTCCTAAGTCACTTATCATGGACAGCTCTCCCGGTGTGTTGCATATTTATTGTATGTTTATGCAGACCTTAGATGCTGACTTGAGTGAAGAGGCACCACATCAGCTGGAGCCATATGCACTAATCACAGGCGATATTGGCACTGCGAGTGTGAGTTTCT
>WLWI01004540.1_pt1 | contig 11732 bp, 4 predicted proteins | sample 6701501 | NCBI WGS metagenome assembly WLWI01 (sample SAMN12718690, study PRJNA515312) | sponge metagenome | isolation source: marine sponge | host: Mycale hentscheli | place: New Zealand: South Island, Marlborough, Capsize Point | collected 2014-11-01
TAATCCACTGAACATGTCCAACCACAAAATATGCTAATTACATGGTCCCCCGGCAGTTTTCTCGTTTCATTCTAGTCCACTGAACATGTCCAACCACAAAATATACTAATTACTTGGTCCCCCGGCAGTTTTCTCGTTTCATTGTAGTCCACTGAACATGTCCAACCACAAAATATGCTAATTACATGGTCTCCCAGCAGTTTTCTCGCTTCATTTTAGACCACTGAACATGTTCCAACCTTAAAACATGCTAATTACATGGTCCCCCGGCAGTTTTCACGCTTCATTTTAGTCCACTGAACATGTCCAACCACAAAATATGCTAATTACATGGTCTCCCGGCAGTTTTCTCGTTTCATTTTAGACCACTGAACATGTCCAACCCTAAAACATGCTAAATACGTGGTCCCCAGGCAGTTTTCTCGCTTCATTTTAGACCACTGAACATGTCCAACCCTAAAACATGCTAATTACATTGTCCCCCGGCAGTTTTCTCGCTTCATTTTAGTCCACTGAACATGTCCAACCGCAAAATATGCTAATTACATGGTCCCCCGGCAGTTTTCTCGCTTCGTTTTAGTCCACAGAACATGTCCAACCACAAAATATGCTAATTACATGGTCCCCCGGCAGTTTTCTCGTGTCATTCTAGTCCATTGAACATGTCCAACCACAAAATATGATAATTACATGGTTCCCCGGAAGTTTTCACGCTTCATATTAGTTCACTGAACATGTCCAACCACATAATATGCTAATTACATGGTCCCTCGGCAGTTTTCTCGTTTCATTCTAGTCCACTGAACATGTCCAACCACAAAATATGCTAATTACATAGTCTCCCAGCAGTTTTCTGATTTCATTCTAGTCCACTGAACATGTCCAACCCTAAAATATGCTAATTACATGGTCCCCCGGCAGTTTTCTCGCTTCATTTTAGACCACTGAACATGTCCAACCTTAAAACATTCTAATTACATGGTCCCCCGGCAGTTTACTCACTTCATTTTAGACCACTGAACATGTCCAACCCTAAAACATGCTAATTTTATGGTCCCCCGGCAGTTTTCTTGTTTCATATTATGATATTGAGTATAACAATAAGATTTATTCAGGATTACCTGCTGCAGAAACTGAAATTATAACTAATATAATAGAAAATGATGGAACTTCAGGATATATAGGTAATAACGTATTCTTAAAAGTATTAAAATATAAAGCCGGTTTAGTAATTAATTAACACAAATTCTTATTTGAGTATGTAAACTAATGGTAGTAAAATTGTCTTTAGTTACATTTTTAGATTATTTTTGGTTTTGAAAAGTTTTATTTACTAATAAGTATTGAAATTGATCTTAATATTTGTACATAGTTGATAATTTGAAATTTAATTGGTTTTTTAATCATAACAGATCATGCTTTCAATATGCTATTAATGGATTAGTTAAATCACTCATTTAGTGTAAACTCTTTATGACAACGAAATTTTTCCTTTCAGCTTATAATTTAAGCTCATTTTTATTTCAATTTTTATCGAATGTAGGTATTAAAGTTGTCATTAAAGAGTTGTAATTAATTCTTTTTTTATCCAGATCTATCCAGTAACATCAATGATAATTGTAATTTAAATATTCAAGAATTTACTTTGGAAGTACTATGTATGTGCAGCGATAACTTCCAAATTATATTAATGCAGACTTCTGATTATCTTAATATGAAGTATTTACATGCATTCCGTGGAAGTTGCAATTTATCAAATTATTACACACTTATTTTGAGTGGTAATTACTGGGTGACTGTCTTCATGAAGACAGAAGGAATTTTTCAAGCTGACATTTTGTATTCTAGTGCAGTAATAATTGGTGAAGAATTAACTTTGTCAACTTTAATTGAAGTAAATGTTACAACCAGTAAAAATATTAATATCATATGTAAGTCTAATTAGTAATGCTATTACTTCATTAAATAGTATTTGTCATGTAGTTGTTGTGACCATTATAATAACGATACTTTTATTAACTGTCACCATGTTATTTGTAACAATCTTCAAAATTATAAGAACAAAAAAGTAAGTTTTTATACCATTGTGCATGTTATTATTTTAATATTAATTTTATGAACATACATACATATTATAAATAACTGACACATTTGGGAAGTTTATTACAAATTAAACATGGTCATAATATGCTTCAGGAAAAACATTTAGTATATTATTACTACATGTTACTCATAACTTAAATGTAATCTTAATGAAATTAATGCACAATCAACTTAAACAAATACATACCTAATATATATCAGTGAATTATTAAATGCATACAATTCACAACGCATCTTTGGTTCAAGGAATTGCTGCTCATACCAAACAGCAATTTATTGTTTATAAATTCAAATAAACATTACAATACCATTTTTTGATTGTGCTCAATATCTACTATCTACTATAGAAAATTGTGCATAATGTGTAGAAAATCTACATTAAATTAACAACAAAAATATAATTAAAAACTGAAATTACATATTGCAATAAAATGTTATAATTATTGCATAATGTGTCAAAATTACTTAAAAAAATAATTCAGCTACATATACTAATGGTATATGCTGCTTTATTATTAATTGTGTTGTATATACAGAAAAAGTATTAATCTCTGTAAAGGAAATGTGATTTTGTTGAATACGAACTTATCAAAATGATCAAAATCCAGAATATATTAACATTACTTCAGAAATTGTCTACGAAGAAATACAAGACATTAAACCAGTTGATTATGAGATAACTACCTGCCCAGCTTACGGGATTAACTCAAGGAAGTGATTGAACTCAAGATTAGCAGGGTGTATTCAATTTTTTACAATACTTTGAAATTTTTGATTAACTAGTTAAGAAGGTTTTAAAAAAAAATCTAACAAAGCAAGTTTAGAAGACGCATCTCCATGCATATTATTGTTGCATTAACAATTATTTAAGTTTATGTAGCTAGATAGCTGTCAATATTTTTTACAAATATTAGTTAATCCTTTCTTAAGGAATATACATCAAACTGAAATGTAGTCCTCTATAATAATGACACTTTTATATTATGCTAAACTCAACAACTTTAATCGTTCATTTACTAAGCAGTTGAGAGGAAATGAAATGCACATAATTATGATTCATAATGATTAAAATAACCATTAATATTCAACACAAACTTGCAAAATTGCGCATAATCTTAGATTCAATAGCATGGAATTGTTTACACTATTATTTTTCCAGCTTTGAGATGGCCAGGTTTTTTCTAAAACTGGTCCAAACATGACACAGTAAAAGGGGAGACTGTCGATAATCTTTCCGCTAAAGGTCTTTTATTATGGAGTAGTATTGATGCTAGTAAATAGGACAAAGCAAGCCCTTCAAAAATGACCAGCAATGTTGTAATATGGACAGAGACTATACTAGAATAATTCAAGAAAATAGTGCAACAAATTCATATTACAGTTAAATACATTGGTACTGAAATACATTTGTAATTACAGCTATAATTTGAGAATTGTTGTCAAAATATTTTATATAATTGATAGCAATGTTCTTGTTACAGTAGATAAATACGATTTGCTTTTAAGTGGCTCTCACAATGAAGTGGATAGACTCTAATTGATCTTACACTACTGTGGTGAATGTTGGTTTTCAGTCATATGATTAATCTTTACCACCACATGCTCATGGCAGATGCCGTACAGATAAGGTGGAAGTTAATATGGCTGACAGAGGAATATTTTTCTGAATCAATTGTTCACCTTGTGTACTAAAACCTGAAATTAATTGATAATCATTAAAATATATTACACATGCTATACACATGACTATACAGGAAACTTAATATAGGTAGCTATTACAGTGATCAAGGGTTTTATATAATGTACACTTGGAGTAACTAACTGAATTGTCTACAGTTATCTCATGTTTTGTACTATAGTCAATAAGCAGATACAACCTTCTATCAATTTTATTTACATTGCATTTGCGTTTTAGTAATTTTCCAGGATTTTGTTTAAATATAATCCTTAAACATGATAATGATCATAGTATGGTGTTGTGTCATATAGACACAGAATACTGAATCAAGTTTGCTCCATATGAGCTATAGTGTATTAAAAATTCCGAAGTACTTTATTATGTTAGACGTGTTCTCATCTATAGCATTGTGTAAGATTTTTGAGGCCATGCTCAACATGTGCAGCAGCTCTGATGGTACAGAATAGAACAATTGAATTGACAGGTTGAACACAATGTCACGGGATGTTCCACTACACTGTGTCATCACAAAGATAAACTTTGTAAATTCCAGATGTATCAGCCAATTGTTGTGTTAAGCACTCGGACTCCGTAAGATAACAACTCACACGTTCCCAAATTAGGAAGAAAGGGATGTGTAACAATCATCTGGATCTATACTATACTAACACACTATCTATCCAGATTGCATACACATTAGTACTTTAAACTCAATAAAATTGAAAGTGCTGACAATACAATTTTTTGTGTGTTAATACATGGCCACAATTATTTTCACATTCTCCAAGTTATTAGTGCATGTTCTATAGCAAAGTTGCAGGTCTAGTCACATGGTGATTTTATTCAAGAAATATAACTTAAAAAGTTCACAAAAGATGCTTAATATTAATTACCTAAATCTTAATTTCATGTGTTCATTTAAGATTTAGCAAGTGTATTGTTAGCCTAAATGTGTAAAATTTAAGAAATTTGGCCCAAATGTTATCAAATACTTGTAAATTCATTAGACTTACAGAAAAGTTTTGGTTACTTTCCACAAGATTTGTAAACAACTTAATGAGTGGCATTCACTGTCTCAGGGGATCTACCAGGGGCTCCCCAAATATGTAACACTTTTGTATAGTATCCCATAAGTAAATTTGCACATTACAAATATACAGGATAGAGCAACTGAGAATTTAGCACCAAAATAGTTAGTGTGAGGATGGTGTGTTGTGGCTTATATAGGCGTGAATTTTGCAAGGATGGAGGCACAGTTTTGCACGTATGTAATAGACAGTAGACAATACGAGCAGTACCCACAGTGTACATTACATAAAGTCCATATTTTGCATTATATCTGTGCTATTATTGATATAAAACATGCACTAATAACTTTGACAAGGTGAGGCCAATTGCGACCATGTATTAACACACACAAAAACTGCATGCCATAAACTCATTAAGGCTAAGTATTTAATAACATTTGGCCAAATTTCTTAAATTTTACAGATTTAGGCTAACAAAACACTTGCTAAATCTTAAATGAACACATGAAATTAAGATTTTAGTTAATTTTAATACATTCTTTGCTAAATCTTGGATGAATATATCCATTGGGATATTGTTGATTTTTTAAAATATCCTACACATTTTCACTTTTGAATAAATACATGCTATCAATATCTTAATATACAAGATCATGATTGAGAGAGAAAATATTTATGTGTATCAAGTGTGGATGATAAAACAGGATCTTCATGTTTTTGTTGCAAATTATATCTTTAAAATAAAGTGCCCGCCACAAAGTATAACAAATATAAATTAGCAAAAATATTCAATGGTGCTAATAGTAGGTGTGGTTATTGTCATCACATAACAGCAATACAAAATAGCATAGATTATTCTGATTGGTGCAACATGTGAAGTATTGGGAATATTCAATTTAATAGGACAAATGAGCACACTAAGATTGTTTATTTTAAACTTTTTCCCAACCTCAAAATTAATTTAAAAATAGTAGTTTAAACAAACAAGTAGTATGACCATTTTAGTAGTTTATTTGTCAGTTTTTGTAACAGTACACAACTTATTCCCAACTGCCATATGCAAATTGTTCAGCGAATGATCCCATAGATCTATATATGCATGTTTCATGTGACATGAAGTGATTTGGGACATTTTCCATGAATGATGCATGCATGCTACATGTGTTACATTACTTGCATTTTACCAGTGTGAAATATGCATGTGGCTTTCATCTATGCTACAGTATTAACATGCACTGTAAATGCTCGTTAAACATGCATTGAACATGCATGTTCCCTGCATAAAACAAGCATGTTGCATGCTCTGAGCAAGCTGTTAAATCCTTGTTCCATAATAAACTCAGTACTTAGCAGCCTCATCATCAATTATCAGTAAAACATCCAAAAAAGTAAGCAATATTTCATCAATTATTAGTTCAAATGCTACTTTATAGCTTCCTCTGCTCCTAATCGCATGTACTTGTCAAGTCTCAGTTGAACTTATCCATAGATGCACTGGTATACCTTAGTTCACAATATTCTATTATCTATATACATACATAAGAAATAATTACATTACACAAGATATGAATACAGTGTCCCCATTACAATTTACTTTATCACTTTGCTCATTTTACTCTTATTATTTCATCAATTCACTATTTGTAAATATTCTGGTATCTTTGTCAGGTTTTTATTTGAAGTGATTTAAACTTTTGCTTTTTTTTTGTTCAATTTTCCTATTTTCGGCTTCACTACATCTGTTTTGTCAATGTTGTGTGACAAATCAAGTGAGTAAAGCAAAAATCAAACTAGCAGCACTAAAAACCCATAGTAGAGCAATAATAATATATTGAATTTTAATGTATTCTGTATTTTTCCCAATACCATAATTGTGTTAGATTGTTTTAGCCGTGTAGAAACACATATTCAGCATGTGTAAATATTCAGATGGTGTTGAATAGATTGCACAAGCTATTCGACTGAACTGTGTTTGAACAACTTCACTCTGTAAAAAAAAGAATAAAAAACAAAAGCAGTTGTGACGGACTTAGAAATCAAAATTTACGTACACCCAATCAAAAGTGAGATTTTTGCCAATTTGTAAACTATTGTATCCGCTAATACTTGTTGCTCCACCATACTAGCTAGTAGCTAACAGGAGTCTAGAATTCACAAATCACACACATACAACTGCCTTTTTGTGCATGCTCAACGTTTCAGCTTCATTTCTTAAAACAAGTAGCTAAGCATACATAAACTTTGATTTCTATTCACTTGATGCAGCTGTATTTTCTGTCTATATGTATATTTTTAATGATAATATTTTGCTGTTATTGTATATTTCATCGTTCCCACAGGAAGATAAGGAAGTTAAACATACTAACATACTATTTATCATGTCTTATGTGCACTTTGCACTGGTAGTATGAATTTCTGTATATTCAATAATGTGTTGACGTAGCAGTATGTCACATGTGCTGGAGTAATTTTCTTTTAAAATTTCAAAGCTTTGGTGCAGAAATTGGTGTCTCCATGCAAAGACATTTTTGTGCTAGTAATCACTACAATATAATTATAATATGTTACCTAGCATTCAGATACATTAGCTAATGCTCAAACTATTTGATTTATTTTTTGTCTTCCGTCTCTACATGCAGCTAATGTATAATTATTGCAGCTGATTAATTCTTACTATAAGCACAAAATAAATCGATAGTAATGGGGGTGATGGCATGTACCCCTAGTGCCTCCCCTAGGGGGGGAGGGGGGCCGCATTCCTAGCATTGTTCAAATGTTGGCCAAAATTGATGATTTCTATTTACTAATTAGACTAACTTTATAAAAAATTACTTTTAATTTCATGTTTTGCTACAGTCATAAAAGTTCATCAGTTTGAAATTACTGGATTTTAGAGTCTTTCTTTATGCCAAACTTATTACTATTGAAAATTATTAAACATCGTTCAAGTTAACGAAGTTCATGCCACTTAATTTTCAATCACAATAATGACATAAGATTTTTATTCACTATTGTATTAAAATATAATCACCCTTTATAGACTGATCTTGCTCTGGTTTTCCAGCATTACACCTAACAGTCTATGTCATAATGATTTGATTGTGTCAGCAACTAAAAGATTTAAATTCCTTCTTTCACATCAAAAAACTACACCAGCTATGTTCTAATGCTGGGAAGTCAAATCACGGAGTTCTTCAATTGAGGTTTGGCGTTGAAGCCATCAGTGAGTGTCTGTTGCATATATTTACCATCTTTATGGACCACATTTACCTCTATGCATTATTATAGCTACATTGATACTTGATGAGTCTGAGAAACAATTTAAAAGAGTTTTATTCTATAGTGTATATAGCTATAGGGTTTGCAATTATTGCCTTTTTTTGCATTAAGTTGGTTAAGTGAAAGAATTCTTTCACCTTAACATTTTGAGGGTTAACCCTCAAAATATTATTTTACTCTTAGTAGCTAGTGCAACCCAATGATTGGTGTTCACTATACAGATTCATAATAGCAGTTAGTGGTTAATAGTTTACATTACCAGGGGAATTCTGGTTAGCTAAGGATGTGTGTGCAAACAAACACATTCCAATACTAATGAGGAATCGGGAAGGTAATTATTAAGAGGGCAAACTGAAGATAAAAATAAACCAGAGTAGTTTGTATAGCTTTATGTGCTAATAAGCAAGCAGAGAGTGCAGGGGCTTGGCATCTAGAATGTGATGTTAGCTATAGGGATGGGTGTATGGGTGTGCTGGTATGATTATACATTAGCTGAGGTGTGAGACTCCAGCAGATTACCATTCCTGCCTTTAATAGAGGACTTGCATGATGACATCATTTATATCTGGGCCACACCCATTTATGGTAACACTGACCTACCTGTACCATAGAAAATGTATTGGTTTATCCTACCGCTCACTCTATTTCTTGTTCCAGCGGGCTCACAGCTTGCAGCAGAGCTATCAAATTATGGAAATGGTAGATTATGAAATTTCTAACACCTTAATACCAATATCATGGCCGGTTCCTGACTATGTTGTGGAAATATGGGAGGCGAAATTTGCGTGCTAGATAGTTCTTCTTAGAATTCATTGACAGGTGTTGTTGCTACTGGTGGAGAATAGACATTGAAGAGTTATGGATGAGTCCATAGCTGATCAGATATCATGTGCTATCAAGAATTATTGACCTGTTAACTTAGCTAACTCATGCATTTTTTTTTCAAAATGAATGTAGCTACACGTGAGTAAATATTTACTGAATGGGAAATGGGGGAATATGTGTGTTATAATAGAGCAGAATAGCAATGAAACCTTAGATACACCCCTAACTATATATTCTTGAATGGGAATCCACTTGTGCTGTAGACATGGATTGTACTTACTTCTATGTAACAAATGTACAAACTTACTTGGCATAGACTAATGATTAGATCATTTCATTAGATACTTTAATTCTGTTTTCATTTAAAAATTAAAATTAGTGTTGCTTAAAAATTAACTAAACTCTAAATTGTGCTAAAGGAATGAATAGTTACACGGACAGCATATTAGTATAATGTATAGTTTTATAAATGAGAAATCTTCACAGGAACTCACTAGTTACTGAAAATATATCTGATAATTTAAATATGTAGCCTTTATTTGTGTTGTAATTACACAATCTAGGTATCAGTATAATAAGTGTACAATACCAGGTAGACAGGTTTAGGGCAGGTATTATATGCACAGAGATAATACCAAATAATTATTTAGATCACGTTGCTATATTGTTGCTATGTGCATTAAATCAGTAAGTGTGCATTAATTTTTAGCCTAAAGGCAAGAGTGCATTAATTTTGTTACGGTAGCAACAACGGAATAGAGCATGCGCAACGTGATCTAAATTAGTGAAAACACGGGCGTCTCATGCACTGGTCGATTTAATGGACGCATGTTAGATCAACCAGTGCACTCGAACCCGTGTGTTAACTATTACATAATATGCTCATGAATACAAATGCAGTTCAGTGAAATATAGTGTGGTACTTAAAATAGCTGCTCCAAGGTGATACATACATCAATGAAGTGGATAATTTCTAACTAATTATAGCCACAATTGTGAATACGTATGTTGGTTATCAAAAATATAATTAATCAAACAGCCACTGGTAGATGCTTACAGAAAACCTTCCTGTAACATTATATGTTTTGTAGTTTTTCTACTGTTAATATAACTAGGGCACATGCTTGGATTTTTCTTTATGAATCAAGCATACAACATTTGTACTAAAATTTGAAGTACTTATAATAAGTTCATTAATTTTACACATAATCCACACAGTAATCATAGATTATGTTACTTAATATTAATACTTTAATACAAAATGGAGTTATTAAGTAATTATGTGCATGGCGAAGTTGTTTGAAGTGTGGCTATGTAACACAATATTTAACATGTAACTATGTTTATGTTACATTTTTTGGTTCTTTCAGGTTTCATCATATTATCCTTGTTTATCTTAAGAGGGTGCTCATCTTGTAGTCTGTTTTGCATTGCTTCAATGTGAAGAAATAGTGTTTGGAATGAAAGGAAAAGTATTCTTGAAGATCACTTAACATAACCTTTCCATTGTATTATTATTTCACATGAGTAGCTCTATTGTTATAAGTATAATACAATTTACCATTAGTCTTGATTATTCAAGTATTCAGACATGGTTTGTCCATAAGATAAAATTACTATGTAGTTGTCATGTTACAACTATAATGATTCAATTTTTTATAGTTGTAACATGACAAATCCATTTGTAGATTGTAGAAAAGAAATCTTACAGAGTCTATTATGTCAAGTTACCTAATATAATGCTATTAATCCTTTGCTTAATGATTATCATAAAGTCAAAATAAGACCATTCAAGAATGGCACACATAAGCACTGAATTAAATATCTCATGTCTTCCTTAGCTATCTTGTTGTTCAACATCTCTCTCTTTATAGAACACATAAGTTCATTCACAATAATGGCACTTCAGATCACATGAATGAACTTATGTGTTCTATAAAGAGAAAGTGTTGAACAACAAGATAGCTAAGGAAGACATGAGATATTTAATATAATTAATAGCATTCAGTACTTATGTGCACACACACTCACACACACACACACACACACACACCACACATACACACACACACACACACAACTTATATAGTATCCTTGCTGGGCCAATGAATAATAAATGTTCTAATTTATCGTGAATTTCGTTGTTGTTATTCCTGCTGATCATTATATATAAAATTTATTATAACTTATATGCATACATATAAATATGTCAAAGCGTATGTTGGCTGTTAAAACGAGAAAATTTGCTAAACTGTTATATTATAGCTATGTGAGTGGGTCCAGTAAAAGGGACTTTATGGAGCAAACAAAAAAAATTGAGTTTTTTATGCTAATAAAAAGCTACAATTTATCTCAACTTAGTGCTAAAATACTGGAGGGTGAAACCTTCGACGTGCAGAGAAACTGGCAGTTGAAGGCTGTATTCAGCAAATCAATTGAACTAGAAATCGAGAAAACATAAATTGAATTTCCACTTCCGGTATAATTAACGTTTCCGTATACTTAACGGCGTACTCCGCATACGCGAACGGCGACTAAAGAAGTTTGCGTAGAGTTCTTTTTAGCTTTTAAATCGTCTCACGGCCTGTCTTGTCGGAATCCTTGGCTACTCTATTCGCTGTAGCGGTAAAGTTTCAGCCAGAGGTAAGCTGCAGAGTGCACGGAACAGTCTCAAAGCTATGCCGTTTTTTTAAGCTGCTTCTTTGAAACTCCGCCCATCCCCCGTTTATTGTACTTCGAGAACGAGAGAGAATAAAAAGTAGCTTGTCTTTCCACGGCACGCTTGGGGTCTTTTAAGTTGTTTTGACATTTGAAATTTG
>WLWI01004541.1_pt1 | contig 11731 bp, 11 predicted proteins | sample 6701501 | NCBI WGS metagenome assembly WLWI01 (sample SAMN12718690, study PRJNA515312) | sponge metagenome | isolation source: marine sponge | host: Mycale hentscheli | place: New Zealand: South Island, Marlborough, Capsize Point | collected 2014-11-01
CTGTTGCGCAAGGCTTATAGCCATGACAAAGAGCGCATTGACTTACCACCGCCACTAAGGATTCTCAGAGCTCGTTAATTGAAAAATACTGGAACTGTGAACGCTTTACCTAACTTACGTAATTAAAGGCGCGGGCGAAAACAGAAGTCTCACGTACCCCATAAACAGATAAATAAATAAATAAATATAGCGAAATCTCGATTGAGTTACCCCTGATAGTGTCTCGCTCGCTACGCTCGCTCGCCAATAAACATCCCCGATTTTCGATTGTGTTACCCCTGTAAGTGTCTCGCTCGCCAATTAAGGGGTGTGGCACTCATAGTGTAAAGGTGCAAAGCTACTCAATGAAAATTAAATATAACAAAATAATTCTGAATCATATTTGTACATGCACTAGGAGTGCTCAGCACAACAGTAACTTCATCACTGCTGCCTGCACAATACTTGACAAAGGGAGTCCACACTCTACTCTCCGAGCATTACCAGAAGTTGGTGCACACTAACTTACCGGGTTGTTGAGCAGGTAGTTGAAGACCTCGCCCCCTCGCGCCAATGAGTCCAGTCTACGATAACCTCCTGGGAAATTAGAGAAGTTGTAGTTGTGAGTGAAAAGACGGCATGTCTGCCTTGGCAACACCTATGCAGCACAACACCCATTGCCATGGTAACCAACCAGTTGCCATGATCATCAACCCATTGCCATGGTAACATAACAAACTTGGTGCCATGTTAAACATGTCGCCATGATAACCAATTTGTTGATATGGTAACAGACTCATTGTCATGGTGATCAACCCATTGCTATGACAACCATGGTCGACAATTTAAATATCCAATTCTAAAGAGCACAAAAAGGATGAGGACATGGCCTGGTATGTGGATTACTTGAAGTTGCCTTAGAAGTTAAAATGGTTGAATTTCCAGCAAAATAACAGTTAGAGAGCTATAATTGTTAACTATGGAGAAACAACATTAGAATCTAACATTAGAACTATATACATGTATATAATACAGGGTTTCGTACAGACTATGGGACCCCTGGGATTCCCCCCCAAATTTTTTTTCCCAACTGAATTCTTCAGAAAAATTAATGATCAGTGTAAATAGACTTACACTAAGATTAGTTACACTTCTTAAAAATCAACATTTCACTAGTTCTGGTCCTTCAATACCAATTCGTATTAAAGCATAGATGCTGTAGTTTTTGTATAGTGACAGAGGAACTTTATATTGCTTAGGTCCTCCAGAGAGGAACACTATAAACTTAGTCTCCCCACTTTGAGGGCAGGGTCAATTTGTGTCCCTCTGATTGCAGTTAGTCCCTCCTGTTGCGTTGTTAAAGAGCAGTCGCTACATTCTAAATTATTTAGGCGCTGTGCAGCCGTTGTGACTACACTGTTATTCTGGAACACAAATACCTGATTCATCACTAAAGGGCCAGCACAAAACACAACATCCTTTCATTGACAATAATCAGATACAGAACAAACTATTATAGAACAGATTAACAGCAACCCACTCACAAAACTCCACTGCATTTCACTGTTGCTACAGACTTCAATGCTACTGCAGCAGCTAGGGTAGAATGTGAGTGGGTGGGTGGGGAGAGAGACAGTGGTTGATAAAAGCGATGTAAATTAGTTACATTAGACATTTGCATTAGTAGGAAGGTCACGGAATTAATTAAAGATTGGTCTAGTCCCCAAAAACACATTCAACATGTGGCTGTTCTAAGAAATGTAACAGTTGTACTTATCTAAGTGTTCCTTCACTCCTCCTCCTCCACCTTATTGTATGGCCAGCTAAACATGGAATGGAAGAAAGGAAGGGCAGAGACTTGCGCGTGAATAGACACAATACTAAACAGAACCACAAACACATGCACACACACACACACATACACACTGCAGTCTACAATTTGTGTGTGTGTTTGTGTATGTGTGTGTGTGTGTGTGTGTGTATATATATGTATGGTGTAGTGGCTGTGTCCTTGGCTCACGGCCTGAGGTCACTGAGTTCAAGCCCAACTCGGGTAACTTTTCCATCTGTCTCCCACCAGCCCCACCAGTCCACCCAGCTGTGATTGGGTACCTGGCATTTTTTTTTCTCATGAAACAGCATTGGTCCAGGTGGACTTCGGGTGCCCACACCACTTGCTGTGAGGAAAGGCCTGTTCTTCTGCGAGTTCCTAGCCCGGCTCCAGGAGCTTTGCTTGCACGGCTCACAGTGCCTGCTTAGTGCACAGGCATCCTGGCTCTACTAGGTGCACATAATCGCTAGCGGTTGCAATAAAATTTGCCATTTGCATGTACATGTGTTTGTGTGTGTGTGTGTGTGTGTGCTGGTCAACTTTTCATTGCCATACTGGATATTAATAATAGACTTTAAGCACATGCACACACACACACACATACACTCACTCACCATAATACCACGATGTATGAAGCCACGCCTCCTATGTGGCGGGTAAATGTGCGGGTACTCCTCTGTTGACGTGACGGAGACATTGAGGACAGACTTCCACGTCTGATAGAGAGGTTCATGTACCGGGTAGATGCCAGAATGATGAGGACTGACCGAGTACCCATTGTCAAAGATAGGGATGGAATAGTTCCTGGCAAACTCAATGTTCTTCAACATGCTCTCGCGCAGCACGGTCGTGTTGAGGAGGTGTGGCTGCTGGTGGTGGTACGTGTGACCAAACCACCAGAACTGGTCCCGGTTCCGTACAAGACTCTGACTACCGTTGACTTCCATTCTGTTCCCTCTCGTGAAGTAGTATCCGCACATGCCCAGATTGAACTTGAAACCCGGCACTACCTCACGGATAATCCTCTGAGTCTCCAGTAAATGCTATTGGGGAATAAAACACAGTAACAGTTGCGTGAAGTAGGAGACGTAAAATAAAGTGCTGGTTGTCATCTACCTGACCACATAGGCCTAGCACATGGTGAGGCAGCTGGCGATTGCCACACCCAGATTTACATAAACCACACCCACTTGTACTCTCATTTTCCAATTTGTCATCTCACATTAATGAGAGCTTAAGTTAAAACTATTTATGCCACACCCATGACAATTTACTGCTAGGTCTCTGCAGACGCAGGTACTAGTTGCAACACTCATGGTTCTACAATGCCATTGCAACAGGAGGAGGACATATTAATCATTGCACATCATACGTAGTAACTAGAAATATTGAAGAAGAAAAAACAATCCAATGATCTTCAGTTGGAAAATAATGAAAAAAAAAAAAAAAAAGAAAGAAAGAAAACTGAAAACAGAATGGAAGTCCAGAGTTCCTTTCCTCCCCCGACCCCTCCTATCCTGCCCCCATCTGTATCAAACACTGCAAGGTTTGGCTGTCTCTTTATTTCCCAGTTAGAAAATGGCCGCCACGTCCTCACCAAGCAGTTGTTGTTACAATGGATGTTCTTGTTATGATAACAAACCACCAGGTAGAAACATACACCCACACCCACACACACACACACAAACATGAGAAGTGGGGAGATGAATGAGAAACCCGCCTTATTAGATTTATTGCAATTACTGAGAAGGTACAGAAAGGCACGAAACAGATGCTCAACATCTTGATATGTGTGAGTATGTGTGTGTGTGTGAATGTTTGTACAAGTTATTCGTGTGTGTGTATGTATGTATGGATGTGTATGTACGTATGTGTGTGTGTGTGAAATGTCTCCCACAGTTAAGTATTACATGATATTAAGTAAACAAGTAAACAAGTAAACAAGTAAACAAGTAAACAAGTAAACAACGTGCTTTATGAGATTTCCAATACAATTAATGAAACTTCTAACAACAAACAAATATTGGTCTGAAGTAAATAATTGTGACAAACTTCAACTCTTCAGTATAAATACACACTTACAGTATTATTATGTATAGCCTCGCCCACCTAGTGCAGTGATTGCGTCTATAAGTTGAATACTTAACACTTAGTGACTAACTGTTAGCTAGCCAGATATCAATACACCAAATACTCAATACAAGCATTCGTGAGAGGCGACAACATTAATCAAACCTATTTGGTAAAGGTCATCAGTACTTCAGTCAGATGCACAATCTATTGGAGGATGTGTGTGCACTGTTGAATCCAACAACAGGCAAATAATGCAGTTAATTGAAGGGTGTGGTGGTTTAATTGTGGGTATGAAGTAAAGGAAATGTGATAGTGATAATTGCATACAGCATAGCACATCATTTGTTCATCTACACCACCACTACTACTACTACTACTACTACTGCTGCTGCTGCTACTACTACAACTACTACTACTGCTGTTGCTGCTACTACTACTACTACTACTACTACTATTGCTGCTGCTACTACTACTACTGCTACTACTACTGCTGCTGCTACTACTACTACTACTGCTACTACTACTGCTGCTGCTACTACTACTACTACTACTACTGCTACTGCTGCTGCTACTACTACTACTACTACTACTACTGCTGCTGCTGCTACTACTACTACTACTGCTACTACTACTACTACTACTGCTGCTGCTACTACTACTACTGCTGCTGCTGCTACTACTACTACTACTACTACTACTGCTGCTGCTGCTACTACTACTACTGCTACTACTACTACTACTACTACTGCTGCTGCTACTACTACTACTACTACTGCTGCTGCTACTACTACTGCTACTACTACTACTACTACTGCTGCTGCTACTACTACTACTACTACTACTACTACTACTACTACTACTACTGCTGCTGCTGCTACTACTACTACTACTACTACTACTACTACTACAGTTGTTCACACAGTGTGGTATAGCAGAGAAACTATTTGAATCCAGGAATCTATAATTGGCATATCTGACGAGATGAAACAACGGAAAAGAGGAGATGAAGTATTGGGGTTTGACAGAGACAATCTACACATGTAATAGCTAGTGAAGGACTCAAAAATGTGAAGCTTTACTCAAATTAATTGCATAATAAGCATTCCTGCTCATATAAGTATATACTAGTGTCCTATGTGCACTGTGTTTGGAAGAAAATTTGCATTGGACTGGTGAGGGGGGGGGAGGAAGAGGAAGGAAGGGAAAAGAAAAACTCCCATACTGTGCATGAAACCCGACATTGTACTGAAAAAATAATTAGACAGAAGAGGGAATACATTTTCTCCAGAACACACAACCGCACATGAAATATTGATTACTAGGCAAAGTTTTGAACTCAGTCGTATAGATCACTGACACTTTTACCACTTTTTTAGATACCCCACACATGCAGAAACTCGGAGCGTACTTCTCACTAAAACACTTAAACAAGTCCACATGACAGAGTTGTAATGAGACTCTCAAAACCATAATGAGATCACCTTGGATCCATTAAAACATTTCTACAACTTCTCTTGCAGTAAAATAATTAATAGATCAACCTTTTCTAAATTGAGTCTCTTCAAACTCTGACCTCCCTAACCACACCCACAATGTGCCAACCCCTCACCCGCCCACTCACCTCCACATCCCCGGTAGTCATCTTCAACCCTTTTGGTGCCACAAAAATATCATCAACATCCACCATCACAAGTCTCTCCCGTCCAAACCTCGCAAGGCTACGATGCTTCGAATACGATCGCACCACCTCCAGGAACATCAGCTTGGTGAGCCAGAATCCAATCGGCATTCCTATAATTACCTGGGTAATGCCCGCCCAATGCCCGCCCAATTCTCCAGCCACCACAATTGGCAGGCGGTCTTTCCCTCGATACCAAGATTTCCTTTTGAACCGCATCTCCGCCAAAACTTCAACTCTATTCACACCTGAATCTGCTCTACCGTCTTCCAAATTAATGCCAACGTAAGTGGTATTGTGATTAAGCCTCGTCACTGATTCTCCCGTCTTCAAATAGTAATAATTGATGTCTTCATTCAAATTGATTCCTAGCAGTTCCTTACTGCTTGCAAGCCACACAAAGAAGTCTCCAATCTTAAACTCGGTATCGCCATCGACTGAGACGTTTGCAAGCATTTGGTCCATATTAAAGAAACTAATGAAAGTCACGTTGAAAGTTCGCGCATGCTTCTGCAAACTCTGCCGGTGAGACTCCGACCAATCAGAATAGAGAGAAGGAAAGTCAGAGAAGACAATGGTACAATACCGTCCTTTGCCGTTATCTTCGAGAGGTAATAAATACTCCTTGCTGTACAGGTATACATCATGGGGGACTCTATGGGCCTGAAGAAGGACTCGGATATCCTTGGCCACACCCACAGACTGATGATCGTACATTAACAACACACGTCCATTGGTGGATTTGCCAGTCGTGGACACAGTAGGATGAACTTGCTCAGCTCTTGCACCATTAGAGGATGAGGAAAGTGGAGAGGTGGCAAGCAAATGAGAAGTAGAGTAATGGTTTGCTTCGGTGGTTGTAGCTAGAGTAAATTGACCCAACTTTGGTGGTGTGGAATGGGTAGTTAACGTCCTCTCTTCTTCAGCACGATGATGTTTGGCTTTATTCAGGAGTTCAGTATATAAAACCTCCTTGGAACCACTTCTCTCCGCTTTAATAAGCTTCGTTACGACTCCTCTGCCATAATGTCTTTCAACATAGTTTCTGTCAGACTCGTACAAAGGCAACCTGCTACTCGAACTGTAGTACAAGGCTATAAATATGGCGTACACCCCTAAAAGTACTACACACAACAGGACAATCCTTCTGAACGACTTCCCATAAGCTCTACACATGCCAGTACGAACAGAACGGACGAAACTTTAGCTTGTATCATTAGCACACGCCGGCTGGCGGCAATGGACTCCCAGATATCTCTCAAGGGTCGGAGTCCTCAATTATTAAGTTAATTGCCATTCCAAATAGTGAATTTTTTATCAATTTATGTACGCATGCGCATGATGTGCACATAAATACTCGGCGGTAGTAAAAGTCCGATGGCTCCTGCTGGGGAAGTTAAAAAAAATGGGAGGTATGTACGCAGCCTCTATACTTGTTCTAGGTTCTGCATTATCGGTGCTGGGGTTACAGTGCGAGCTAAACAACAAGACTAAGCTTTGTCCCGCTGAAAGAGGATGCCTACCCGTAAGGAGTATTGTCGAAGCCGACAGACTCGGAGTCAACAGACTCGGAGTCAATATCATCATCTTCGGCTACAACATTGGCGGCATCAAATACCAAGTCTCGGTGTACGACATTTGCCAAGATGTAGACGCCGCAGAAGCCGAATTGGATTATGCTGCAGTGCAGGCATATGGCCGTCTGTGCAACACTCCTGATAGTGGTAGTGGGGCATTCATTGAATTCGAAAAAGAATGCGATGAAGATATGACTTTAGAGGATTCCAGCAACTACCTTCTATACCTCTTCACCAACTCTAGTTCTGACTGCTCTTCCAGTTATCACTTTGTCATTGCTAGTACTAAAGGTATTATTCCCTTGACTACAATGGATGAGTAGTTGAGAAGTTATAAGAAGCGCAATCAGCATGTCCACTTACAGGGTTAATGCTTCATGTAGTATTCCAGCTAGTATTCCAGCTACTGGTAATCAATACAAGTTTACAAGTCCATAAGCTAAATGTACCAGCATTCATTATCTAGGTAGTCAACTGCTTAATGATTGATAAAGATGAGGTATTCAATAATCTCGTTCAACTGGATAGAGAAAGAAAGCATATTATTAGCATTTTCTACGCTTTTATGACTTCATATTCTTTTATAGTGTTATACATTTTAGTTATGATTGTGATTATTGTTGTTATTGTTGTTGTTGTATGTATAATTTTAGCGCCTGCTACTCCCATATCCTGCCCATGTGGTGACAATCCGTTCACTGAATGTATCCAGAAGAGGGTCTCAGGTTGCTCCTACGAGTGCAGGTGTAAAAATGGATACACTTCATCGTCAGGCAATGTGTCCAGTGTGGTGAACTGTACAGGTATCTAAAAAATCACAAATTTACTAGTTGCTATTAATTTCTAGAATATTGTTGGAATGTCAAGATTTAACTGCAGTTTGTCTAAAAAGACAATAAGAAATAACTTACGAAAAAATTGATTTTCAGATCGGTCATACAGCTCTCATCTAAATAAAAGCTATTCATCACAAACATTCATTTAGAATATACCAAACATAGTGGGTAGTATATGTGACCGGATTTGTGAAAACCCGGCTAAACGCGGCATCTAAAGATTTCTAATTTATTCTACCAGTAGGCTGCACGGGGCCTTGGGATGCCTTCCTCCTAATTTGGAAGCTGTAGCACAAGCCGTCTTCGCCCTACGCACTACAACACTTCAGTATTTTTGCTAAACTTATTATTGCTGATTTCGAAAAAAATGCCAGGTAAAGGCGTTGCTAAGGGGCGTGCCTTGTGTCCGTATACTATTACTGCATGTCTCCGGGACAATATGGAATAAACCGGTTACAGGCTTAATGCAGGGCTCCTTAAGAAACTATGATGGTGAGAATTGCGTGAGTACGTGAATTATGTAGAATAGTAAGTGAATTAGTTAGCTACAGTTTTTCCTGGCTGTTAGTGAAAAGCCCGCCAATAATTTCTTAGCAACTCTCCGTACATGAGTCCAACCGGCTAGTGTTTCTAGCCTCCTAGTGTGAGTTCTAGAGCATGCCAGAGCTTATAAACTGCGTCAAAAGCTAGAGCTAACTGGTGTCTATCCATTTCTGCCATAAAAAATTTTTCAAAAACAATCGACCCATAAGGCTTTACCCGGGATACTGAAAAAAATTGTTTGCCGCGTTTAGGCTGATTTTCCCAAAACCGGTCACATATAATTGTACTTACAGTAGGAGACAAAATAAAGTTCCGGATTCTGTTCCATAGTATGGCCATAAAATAGTAGTCTTTTTACCGTAGTTTTTACCATTGCATTCCATATCGTTATGACTAAACGGCCGACACCGTTATACTAAAACGGTAAAAAAAAAAAAAAATGGTTAAGCTTTTGTGTTGATTCACTGATATTTTCTAGCTAGAAACTCTTCCATAGCTATATCAGCAAACAAAGACCTTGTATCACCCATTAAATGCTATGGGGATAGTGCAAAAAAGCTCGTACAAAAATTTAATTGCTTTAATATAGCTGCAGACTGAAGTTTTGACGGGCACACAGCTATAACGAGGTCTGCACTTCGTAGGGTCTTCTGTTAGCTACTGATGGACTTTCAGTAGTAAAAAATCTAAGCCTGAGAAGGCCCTAACATCGAGAAAACATCGATACACTGTGGTAGTCAAGCTAACAATTCTCCACGAGACAACTTCGAATAGGACTTTTTACCTAAAAAGCTCTGCCTCAGGAGCCTAATGTTTTATTTGAGCGAGGTGTGCGGTGAATGAGAAAGATTATAACGGTAATGCCGGTTGAACGGAACGGCCGTTTTTATCAAACGGCATACTTTTTTCCCCCCGTTATTTAATCGTGCGATGGCTGTTCTATGGAACGGAATTTGAAACTTTATTTAGTCTCCTACTGTATTACAAGAGTCAGAGTTTGATATGGTGAAATATTTCATGACCAGGCTAATTTATTTTTTCAAGAGCCAGAGGCGAGTTAATGAAATATCTAGCCAAACCTCTGAATAGTGACCACATTGGGGACGGGACTTTTGGTCTCTTCTCAGAGGTTGGTCCTTTCTCAGAGGTTCTTTTATAAATGTCATTATTTGTGATAAAGAGTTAGGGAGAATTGAATTAAAAATACATTCATTAATTGATGCATGTCTTATTGTGGTTATCTGAATGGTGTCCTGATGACAAGCATCTTACAAGAATATTTTTCTTCTGAAGTTTCCATTGCCTTCTTTGTGGCTACTGGTACAGCTAACTTAGCTATTTCTCCACCACATTTATCTATACTTTGATAAAGATGTGCTGCTACTGGAGATGCAATTTTCTGTAAAAAAAAAAAGACTTTCCAGAATAAGGGGATTGTTTGAGGCAGTATTTGCAATGAACCACACCAGTCTTTATTTTGGTAGTAAGCCGGGTGATTTTTCCTAGTAGCTTGCTGTCCTGTAGAGCTTGTCGTCCTGTGGACATAATTTCCTGCACTTTTTGTTCAGATGAAGATTAAAATAGAAGCATCAAACTTTCAGCGAGCATTTAGCGAAGACCTTTTGTCCCAGACCAAATTGGATACTGTAGAAGTAGTGTAGTATGCTATTTCTTATTAGCTTATGCAAGACCGCAATCTCTCAAATTTTCAATTGGTGTAGTCTTTGGTCGCTCTTAGAGGGGCGAATGTAGTTATTTTAAGCAAGATAGCACTAAGATATGGTACAAGTTCTTCTTCAAGCTATATTTCATCCGTTTATTGCTATTTTTCAAGCACACAACTGCGTCAAATGATGTGGTGTTTATTATTTATTTTACAACTTTTGTTATCTATATTTTAGGCTCGACATCAACTGGACTTATAGTAGGTCTGCTGATAGGAAGTGTATCTCTATTCCTGATACTGATGGCAGCAGTAGGGATTTGTTATTTACTCGTTCTAGCATGTAGATCTAGACAACCTGTAGAACTAAGAAATATACAATTAAATCAACTCCCAACTCGTCCTATTTCAGACTCCTCAGCTAAAATAGGTTATGCTGTGCCAACTACATCACACCGTTATACGACCAATTACTTTCCAAATGAGTATGAAGATTATCAGTGTCGTCATGAAGTGGATGATGAACCCACGGACTACTGCCCTGCTTATGAAGCAGATACACCTTGTGATTTAGATTTCTGTACATCAGATGATTGCAATACTGATTTTAATGATTAATATACAGTACCACTGCACCCTGCATCAACAACATCACTGTTATTCCATATCTGTTACATTGTTGAAATTTTTTGTCTATGACTGTTATTGTTTTTTTCCTTTTCAATTATGCAGTTTGTGTTCATACATATAAGAAATCCCATTAACATTATTATGTAACACACAAGCATAACTAATTAGCTATCTATTCAAGTTTGGGGACAATTTTCAGTGTAGCAATAGCTACTGACACTTTCTAAAAGTTGAGTAAATGACCACTACCTGACCACAAATAGTTAAGAAATAGGTAGCTACAAGTCTGGATTCAAAATGTTTCATAGAGCCAGAATATGATTGCTTTTTCCCCACAATGTTTGTGATTATTGATCAATTTGTATAAGATTACCTTCGATATAAAAACAAAAATGCCATTTTTTTTGGTGTTCATTTTTGTGTGTTGTTTTAAGTAGTCCAACATGCAACCTTAATCTACAGCTTACAAGTATATATAATTTAATTCTACTATTGCAAGTGACAAAATAGACCATGGCTTCCCCAAGCTGAACTCAAGACGTTAGCCATCATTAATACCACTAATCAATGTAAAATTGCCCCTAGCTATGACTGCAGTAGTCAATGAAATTAAATTATTAATGACTAGAATGAAACCATCAAGTGATATGCTTGATAATAAAAAACATGATTATGGATAGCCAAAAGAATGAAGCAGTTCTGAGAGCAAAATATGGCTGATTGAGAGAAAGAAAGAAAGATCAGTCCAGTTAAAAATTGAAGCAGCTCAGACATGTGAGTTCCATTTATGGCAGTGTGGGCGGAGTAATGAACATATTCATTTATAGTAACTCTTTTGTTTGTATTATTTTAGTGTTGTGTTATTTATCTTTACTGTATCATCTGCTGAGTGCATGCATGTTGTGTCATTGTCCGGATGTC
>WLWI01004542.1_pt1 | contig 11731 bp, 9 predicted proteins | sample 6701501 | NCBI WGS metagenome assembly WLWI01 (sample SAMN12718690, study PRJNA515312) | sponge metagenome | isolation source: marine sponge | host: Mycale hentscheli | place: New Zealand: South Island, Marlborough, Capsize Point | collected 2014-11-01
ATAGAGTTTAGCATGTTCAACATAAATGTAAGAATTATGACATGCCATTGACACAAACCAAGTTTTGGTAAGGGTGAAGCCGAGATCAAAACAAACACAACAGAATGGGTCCACAGAGTTTGTGGCAAGATCTCTCACATAGTATGCCATGCTGAAATATGGTTGGAACTTTATTGTCAAGCATGATGTAATTTTATGTATTATTCATTATTAGGTTATGGACAAAATTATTATTTCCAAATATCGACTTACTCCACCTTCACGTTGTCCTCGTGCTATTTATAGTATCATGATGTCATGCTGGTATGTGCTTCAAGTTAATTTATTCTTCATATTTCTCATTGTAATTCCTGAAGAAACCAAAGAATTAAATTTTATTAACTCCCAAGTATAAGCAATATGTAGGTATTATTGGTGAACGAGCGAAGCGAGTGAGACAGTTACAGGGGTAACACAATTGAAAATTGGGGATAATTGGTCATAAAACTTATATTAAGACAACCTAAGTTACACTGCTCGAAAATAGTCCATTGACAACTTTTTCAAAATCTGTAAATTGTGCTGATTATTATAGTTGACAAAAAATGGTCTAGACTGCAAAAGGTAATTTACAATTTCGTTACGATAGTCAATGAACTCCTTTCAGGCAGTGTAAAGTATTGCAATCAACATTCCCATATTTTTACATCTTTCAGTAATATTTGTTGTAGTGATTGTTATTGTCATTAACTCTTTTTTATACACTTCGTATTTCTAACTCACTTAACTTTAAACCTCAAGAGATAACAATTGATTAATTACTGTCATGCAAGGAAAAGCAAAAGGTACCAGCTGCATTTAATTATGTTGTAAATAATACTACTGGATAATTATTAATTTAATTAAACAACTGACTTTTACTTTTGCTCTGCTGCTTTGAGTCTATAATTTAATACAAAAAAAATTGCTCCATTACTTCAGCATGGAATCTAATTTATATTTCTAACACAATGTATTTAGATGGTTTTGGGTTTCCTCACAGTTTTTATTATTGCGTGTTACTAATATTTTGTAGGGATCCTAAAGTGAGTACACGTCATGATTTTATTAATCTTTCCACCAGACTGTCTGCTTGCGACTCCGAACTTCTTGATGATCAATCAAAATTTTCTGTAGCTACCATATTTGTTGATGAACTTATTTTATGGACTGATGTTATACATTAACTTTCTGAAAATTCATAACATGTATTGATTTGTGCTTGCTTTCTTTGTTGTCATTGTTGTTGGTGTATGTAACTACACAGTTGCTTAATATTCTATATACTCTAAATTGTATTCTACACCACCATTATTGTAGTCATTTAAAATAAAGTTAAGCAAATAATTATTATTTAACAAATATATATGTCTTACAAGTCAGGCATTTAGCTAGCTATATGTAATGTTTCATCTCCTTACACATCATCTCCTCACCCGTGCTCAGCAATGCATTCACTGATTATCTGTCAGAATAGACACATGTTGGGACAGAATCCAACTATGATAAATTTTCCAATTATGTTATTCATTCAATATTATAATATGAATTTTTATGAAGCATTCTTAATCGCTCACTGTTATAAACCATATGTTCGAGGGGGCGTAACTTCCTCGAGCACGGGATGTGGCCTTTCAAGCGAGTCGCATGTTCGTCGAAGGACCAGAACTGGTCACTCCAGCCGCGGCTATAAATTCGCATATACCCCTATCACTGGCACCGAGGCGCTTGCAATGGGAGCTGCTAAAATACCACCGCCCTCAAGACTAAAAGTCAATTGGCAAAGACTAGAGCAAAAAGTCAAATCTACATGCAATTCACAACATATATGCCACACACTATGACACAGGGTTAGTGGTTTACAAGATATAGGAATATCATTAGCCATACTGTTCAGCACGTGTGAGGTGTTTATGAGTCCACAGTCTTGTTTTCTGTTCAGATGCAGTCCTCAACAAACTCCGGGGAGGGGGGGGGGGGGGGGGGGGGGGGGGGGGGGGGGGGGGCACAATTGTGCTGGAGGGCCTGCTCCATCATGGTAGATGACCAGGTACTGTCTTCTTCTGCAAGAAAGGGGATCACTCGTTGTGCAGACCTGCTGTACTCTCGTCCGTGACAGATCAGATCCATTGCCCTGACTTGTCTGTCGTCTCCTGTGTGCAACTTTGTATTTCGTGCTAGAGGCTAGTGTCTGTATCGCAATGTCTAATCTTTAAGAAACACAATGTCACCGGGCTTGAGGTTGGAGCTCATCCTGTGCCAATTGGTGTGTTGAGACCTTGACTGGAGGTAGCACCCTAGCCACCTTTCAGAGATCCTGCTGGAAATTTTGGTGTTACTTGCTTCTTTGCATGGTGGAGCCTTAAGAGGCCTACCAATAATGAAGTGACCTGGGGTCAAGTCGGTGTTCTCGATGGAGTCGCTTGCATGAAGTGGAGTTATCGGTCGTGAGTTCAATGTCGCTTCAATCTCGACCAGAACCATATACAACTCGTCGAATCTGAGGTGATGAGGGGTAACCAGCTTTCTCATGAGCATCTTCATTGATTGGATCCCAGCTTCCTACAAGCCTCCAAAGTGTGGAGCCTTTGGAGGAATGTAGTGCCACTGGCGATCATGACTTGTGCAGAGGTGTGAAATTGAAGTCTTCGTCAGGTCAGACTCGGTGAACTTCTGCAATTCCTTGATCTCGGCTCGGGTGCCCGCAAAGTTGGTCCTGTTGTCGCTATACACATGTGCTAGGGAACCTCGTCGTGCAATGAACTGGTGAAAGGTGGCCATGAACTCCATGGTGGTGAGGTCAGTGCACAGATCAAGGTGAGTATCTCAAGTAGTAAGACATACAAAGAGGCATGCGTAAGTGTTTATAATCACTGGTTTGTGGGTGTGTCCTATCCTGATATAAAAGGGCCCTGCATAGTCAACTCCCGTTGATAGAAAGGAGGTGCTGGTGTTGTCCAGTAACTCAGCAGCATTTCCATCTGATAGCTGAGAGGCCTGGTATAAGCTCTCTGGCAGGCTGGGCAATCTGTCTCTGTCTCCGTGAACTTGTCTCAAGTAGACTGCTCCATAGGCAGTGGAGGAGGCATCTGAGAAACTGTGCAATGAGGGGAAGGCCATGTGGCTGTCATTAGACATCATTCTCAGTAGGATGGAGAACTGAGTGATGGTGGAGAGGGAATGAGTCCATCTGATTCATTGGTTATGGATGTAGTCTGGCACTGGGTCATCCCACTTCAGTGGCAACTTCCACAGTGATTGAAGATATACCCATGCTAGTATGATCACAGGGGCAAAGAGTCCCAAAACGTCAAAGACTTTGGCAGTATCAGACTCCACACTCCTCTTTGTCACCTTCTCAGTCGTGACTGTGACTGGGGTGGAGATATGCAATGTGTCTTGAGCGATGTTCCAGTGAATGCCAAAAGCCTTTGGCATGGAATCAGGCGTGGTTAGTTCAAGATCATGTGTCTCACTGAGATGGTCGGGTATGCTCTTCCTCAACTCTTTTGAGCTTGTCCTCCACTTCCTCAACATCATTCCAGCTTAGAGGAGTAAGTCACAAATCTGCTGCCTCAACGTGTCTGCCTCCCTGACAGTCTCTTCTCCGGAGAGAAAGTTGTCCACGTAAAAGTCAGTGAGGATTGCTTGGCTAGCTCTTGAGGATGAGTCAGAGAGTGAGCTCTGGCAAGGTGCTGGATGACCTGTGTGGTCAGGTAGGGAGAGACGCTTCATCCTATAGTTTTGCTGCTTTCCATCTGGCTCCTGAATGAAGAAGCAGTGTAGATCTTCTCAGTGTTGTGGAGCAAAATCTCCCGAAAGATTTTGCTAATGTCAGCAGTTAGTCCTATTCGGTGGGAGCAGAAACGAATTAGCACGTCAGTCAGCAATGGGTAGAGGTTGGGCACAGTCTCGAGTATATCATTCAGGGCTACACTGTTGTTCAACTTGGCTGAAGCATCGAAGATGGCTCTGACTTTCGTTGTCGTGGAAGCATCCTTGAAGACTAGGTAGTAGTGTGGTGAACTAACTAATTAACCATTGCATTGCATCATCTGCACACGCATGAAATTATGTATTGCATCATTCAGAACTTTCTAGATTCATTCACCATGTGGTAAAAATATATTGACTTCTTCTTGATAGCTGGTAGTGATTTAGCTCGTTTCAGTGTAGATTATATTAGGCTAGACACTACAGTAGGAAGGGAGATTGCTGACTTCTAAAGGAGGCACCTTCTCAGTGTGATACAAGGTGATTTACTCACGCAGGACATTGTTGAACTGTTCAAGCTTGTCTTTCTTGCCGAGGGAGCACTCGTTTGATATGTATTGCTGCACAGCTCGAGTTCATGAGTCACCCAGCTTGAGAGGATGATGAATGCGAGGTAAAGTGACCACATATTGACTGTCGGCATCTCTGGAGTGTGTCTCTTCAAACTCTGCGACTATCTGTGTGTGGGTTGGAAAGTGAAGGAGTCTCAGGGACTTGATCCCCAGCTCCCAGAGGCGCTCGAGGGATCGTTGTAACTGGTCCTCTTGTGGTTGTGTGTGAAGAACTAGTGGTGAGTCATTATTTCCCAGCGGTCCGGCTACACTCCAGCCAAAGAGGGTCTTGGTGAGGATTCTGGATGTTGGATGCTGCCCTCCACACACTCATCTCAGTCTAGGTTGCCGATGATGAGATTGACAGCTCCGCCCAGGTGATCTGCTAGTTTCAGTTCCTTGATGGCAGAGTCTTTAGTCTTCTTACGTTGAGGTGGGCTCACTGGCTTGAGTCGTAGAATAACCGAGAAGGTAATGACTGTAGACTTGTCTGGGTCCACAAGTGACTTCAGCTCAGTGTGTATGTAAGCCCTGCTACAGCCTTCTCCGTGCACTCCATTGTACCTGACACTCTGAGGGTAACTGAGTCGGAGTTGTGAGGCGAGTTTTTCGGATATCAGTGAAATCCCAGATCCAGAATCCAGTACTGCTTGGGCTTGGGTATGTCTGCCTTCGTGAGTGATTTTAACTATGACTGTGTTGAGAAAGCTCAGAATAGGAGGAGGTAGCTCAGGATCCTTCGTCTCAGTAGGAGCTTCTTGTTTCTTCACTCCCACGGAGAGTGTGGTAGCTGTGGACTCAGTGCTTGCTCTGTCTCGATGCAACAGGGAATGATGTCAGCCACTGCAAACTCTACTGGAATATTTGGATGAACAGCTTCGGAATCCATGGCCATTGGAGAGGCAGTTAATGCATAGTCACTTATCCCTGACAGCCTTGTTCTTCGGTCAACATCATATTCCATGAAGGCTGGTCATCGAGACAGTCCATGGTGTTTGTCTCGACACAAAGGGCACTTGCTGGGAGGGCTCTTGATTGTTGGCTTGGCTTTCGTGGATGATGATTTGATGGTAGAGGACAAGGTAATCTTGGGAGACATCTTGTAGATGATTCCATGCATGTATTTCTTCAGATATTCTATTGTGGGAAAGTCTTCATTTCCAGCTTGGTGCTTCTCCAACTCTTCACGTAACTTGGGTCGATCATAGTATTGCCTGGCGTGTTCACCTGCAATGATAGATAGAGAATCTCCCACGAACTTGACGATAGAGTCGTAATTCAGAACATGCCTGTCCAGTAAGCACTGTAATCCTTGTTGATCAAAAATGTAGTTGTCACCAGCCATCTTCTCCTGAACAAGCTGAGGATATATCACCTGAGGGCTGCCATAGTTCTGCTTCAGGGCTTCCATATTGCGGCATAGTCTCCATGAGTAGTATGGGACTGAACAATAGCGCGTGCTCCTTCCACCTCCATTGACTTGAGCAGCAAGCAACGCTTTTCGACGTCGTTTAGATTTTTGCCTTGAGATTCCATGGTAGCCTGAAACATGTTTTCAAACTGCTGCCACTGTCTTGGATCTCCATTGAACACAGGGAGTTTCAGATTGAGTCGGGCTCCTTCGTATATTGGGGTGGAAAAGCCTTCGGTGCAGGGGCATCCTTGTATCTGGCTTCAGCTTTAGCCAGAGTGTGTGATAGCTGTTGGGACGATCTCTTGAGATGCTGAATGAGAGGAGCGATCTTTTCTTCCTCGCGATGATCCATAGAGAGAGTCCAGAAGGCATCTAGCTTGGTGTGGAAGGCTTTCATCTGTACATGGTAGTGGGAAGATACTAGGTCTTCACCAGTATAAGTCTCAAGATCTTCAACTTAATCCATGAATTTGCCAGCCTCACTGTAAATATCGCAACACTGGAGGAGATGGTTAGCCTGGTCCATCAACTCGGTGCGCTGTTGCTCAGACTTGAACCCTTATTCCTCTTCTGCCTTCAGGTTATCGGGATGTTCTTGGAGCAATAGTTCCAGTTGCTGTTGGAGTAAGAAGTGGACGTTCATCTCGTGCTGAAGGTCTCACTTCAGCAGAAGAACCTTGCTTCTTTTGGTCTCTTTGAGTGTCATGTCTTGAAAGGCATTTATGCAATGGCAGATTTTGGTAATCTGGTCTCGCCTGTATGCCCTCTTGTGCTTGACCACATCTAGAGAGGTCAACACTTGAATGACATGTGCTTCTTCCATGTCAGTCAAGGTGTACAAAGGATGAGTTGTGCTAAGTTCGAGAATGAATTCCAGGGAACAACCCTCAGTTCAAAAGCTTAGATTTCAGTGAAATCTTAGTAAGGTGAAATCAAATATCTAACCAGTGAAAGGAGGTATTTTATCCACCAAGAATTTCAATCAAGAAAGTAGCTCAATTACGATCTTGAGTGATGATGATAATCGGTTGGTAGAGCTCGGTCGTCGGTCGCTCTTGAGCAGATATCCAGCTCGAAGGACCATATGTTTGAGAGGGCATTTTCTCGAGCATGGGGTGTGGCCTCTTGAGCAAGTCACATGTTTGTCGAAGGACCAGAACTAGTCACTCCAGCTGCGGCTATAAATTTGCATATACCCATATCGCTGGCACTGAGGCGCTTGCAACGGGAGCTGCTAAAATACCACCGCCCTCAAGACTAAAAGTCAATTGGCAAAGGCTAGAGCAAAAAGTCAAATCTATATGCAATTCACAACATAATTATTAGGATGACGTAACTGACTCAGCAATATGCATTCTTGTCTGAACTTTGCAACTACCTTCATCCTTTCTTCTACAGTGAGGGAATTAGTGTGAGGCTTTTTGGCTATGAATTGTTCACCTTTGTGCTTCACATCAAATACAAATCCATAAGATCCGGTATTGCTAACTCCCTTCCCTTTAATTTCTTTGACACCTTTAAGCTCAAATTGAGCCAGGTTGTCCATCATCATGTAGGCCATTCCTATTGTACTCTAGCAGTATAGCAGGAACACCGCTTTTAAATGGGATGCTCACCAATATTCTAGGTTGCCAAGAGAAACACATAATGATGGACTTAAAAAAAAGGGGGAACTAAATTATAAAATAATTAAGCGAACTGTTCAAGCGCAAACAGTAAACATGTTTACCGGGGTATTAGTAATTAACATTATGAACATCTGAATGAGGTGCTTAGTTGTTTGTGTAAAAGCTATGTTGCTAATAGCAACAAATATGAGGTTTATTTAAACTTGTAGCTACTTACTTCTTCAGTGTCATTGAGTTTCACTTTGACAACCACTTATGAGATATAAATTTTGAGTTTATACATCTATGTTGAAAATATTTGCTGATTATGCATAGAAAGGGTTGGCTAGATGGACATACATAGAACGTTATTACGTAGCTTGTATCACCATATAAGTTTTATCCAACAGAGTGAACATGATTATCTTAGTAACTTGTGTACAACATTCATCTCATACAGCTATAGTACATCTGCAGATGTCCCACCTTTGTTAGTTGATTTTGGTCCTGTGGAGAGATGTTCTGGCAATATTCCAGATTGTATCCAGGAATTGGATAAGATTTAAGCAACAATTTGTGATATACCTGTTTTTCTAATTAAATATTATGGTTAGCACTTTGGAATGATTTGTGTCCTATCTCAATGACAACTGCTCATATACTATGTGAGAAACATGAGTATATACAAGTAGCACAAACAATCATTAATGTGTTAGTAGAAAGTATGCAATAGTTAACCACAACATGATATTCACCTAGCACAAATAAAACGAAAATCTAGCTAACTTTTAACAATTATGAATTTTTGATAGAAATTTATTGTATCATGAAAATATGAACGTACTCTTCACATAAGAATGATTTAAACACCACATAACATACTATCCCATTTGAATTGTCATGTGCATTGTCTGTACACTAATGCTGGTACATGGATACCTCACATCATCGGATATGTGTACCATGCTTGGCCATTCTGGAACATGACGCAGGATGGACTTCCTGTGGTAAACAAGTAACTAGGATGTTTAACCAATTCTCAGCAGATGAACTTCTATTGTATTGTTCATCTAATCTTAATTTTTTTACATCTTTTACAATAATAAAAAGCGTAATTAAATCATATGCTACATTCTTTGTCTATCATTAACCCAAATACCTTACATAATCATATTAGACATGTGCTAACTCTACTGCTGCAACTGTTAAATATCATTAAACATTTCTTAATATCACTTACAAATTAAACGAGTAACAGTAAATTAATTCTTTTCACACAGATGAAAACACAGTACTCTTGATTCAATATATTCAATAATATCTACCACATTAATTTTAATGAAATCATCTTAGTACTTAAAGTGGGTACAGTTTTCAACTAATTCACCTTTGTGCAGCTGCTAATAGAGATACCTGGTCAATTGCTACTATACATCTTGCTCCCAAATAATGATTTGAATAATGCGGCAGCACTTAAAGTATCTATTGGAAATGATTACTTCATGCTCATCATATTTCTCATTATTTATGTTTCCGTTAAGTCCGAAATTGTAATACAAATAATACAATGTTCCTCATCATATTTAGAGGAGCGAATTAACCACATAGACTGAAATACATGACTTTTACAATTCTCATAAAAAATGGTCTATTAGGTTTGAAGGTTAGAGGAATCTTGAGTTCTTGTCACAATTTATCTAGGATATGTTGCCACCGGTGTATTTCAGGGATTTAACTATACACAAATAATGAGCTGCATGCTGAGGCTATATACATAAGAGTGAGTAATGAATTGAACACAGATGACACTAAATAAACATTCCCAGATACTTAAGTTTATAAAAACAACTAAACTCAACAATTGAAGTCACACAACATTCACATGTGAAGACCACTTGAGCACAAATGGTGAGCGAGCGCAAAGACTATACTATTATTACATGAATGATTTTTATTTCTAACACTGAAGCTACTGAAAATAAGGTCCAGTTTTTTAATTTAGCATACAGGGTAAAGGGATTTCAGTGTCATAGTAACAACTCTCTACAACTGCTTGGAAGGAAAAAAAAACAACAAAAAAAAAATACACGTTATTTAAAAGTTTTCTCTGTGATATTCTTTAGCTAAGTAGTGGTTGTAACACACAATGCTTTGACACAACTGGACATGCACATACACAGACTTACCTTCGCAGTAGTATAGTGGACAATGTATTTTCAAGTAAATACTGTTGCGCACGGCTTATATCCATGACCAAAGAGCGCATTGACTTACCACCGCCACTAACTCGAATAGAAATGGAAGTCCCTTAAGTTTTCAAGTTTTAACTGCTCCCGCAAAAGAATTCAAAACGGTAAACAATTCAATTTCTAGGGTGATACGGATATTGATCGCTAAACAAGAGGATTCTGTTTAGTGCAATTTGGGACGGGATCGACAACCGAACTAACACAAAAACGCGAGGGTCAAAGTACAAAATGACATACGTACGTCCAAACATATATCTAAATAAACTAGTGGTGTACTTGAGCACAAATGGCGAGCGAGCCTTAAACTACACTATTGTTAAATTTGATTTTAAAAACTAACACTCAAGCTATTAAAATAAAGTCGAGTTTTTAAATTACGTATGAGGTAAAGGGGTTTCAATGTCATAGTTACCCAATAAGAAGAGAAAGAAAGGGTCTGGTCAAGTTCACATATGCGTTTGGTATTGCACCGTCAGCACAAGTGTAACAACTGCGGTAATATAGCTTTCATTACGCGGTAATCATGGTTCAGGTGATTTTAGCGCGCTGAAATTACTGTCGACATGGATGTAACTGCAACGGTGGCAGAGAGTGCTCGAGTTCGGACTTACACTGAAGGAGAAACAGTTGGAAGCAATCGGGATACATTACCAACAGGCTATGGAAAGTCCGTTGCAAGACGTTTCTGGCATAAGCAGCAATTCATTCCTACAGTTCCATAGAAACCAAGCTAAACTTGCGCGCGAACTTCTCTGTTTATATAGTGTGAGGTCACTGTCACTTAAAACCAATTACCGGTCCGAGAAATTCCAGGACCAGCGAGACCAAACGCATACGTGAACTTGACCAGACCCTTTCTTTCTCTTCTTATTGGGTAAAGGGTCTGGTCCGCGAGACTAAGACTTACCTTCGTGGTTCGTCTAGTGGACAATGCATTTTTAAGTAAATACTGTTGAATAGGGCTTATAACTGTGACAAATAGCGCATTAACTTACCACCGCCACTAACTCGAATAAAAATGGAGCTCCCATAAGATTATGAGTTTTAAGGAGATACGGGTAATGGTCGCTAAACCGGAGGATTCCGTTTAGTGAAGTTTGGGACAGGGTCGAACGCGGAGCGAACACAAAAATACGGAGGGTCAAAGTACAAAATGACATACATACGTCCATATATATAAATAAACAAACACCCCCGATTTTTTCATTTTTACACCAGTAAGTGTCTCGCTCGCTACGCTCGCTCGCCAACTAGTGGTGCGCTCGAATAGCGCAAATGCATGGCGAGCGAACAGACTCTTTACAGAAAAATAGGACAGAAATTACATCTCACTGTAGTGCACAGTGTAACCCTTTCCATTCTCGGTTAGCATCAGAGAATCTAAATTCTCTGATCCCAGACTAAACTAACAGAATTACCTGAATAAACTTCGAAAGCAGTGGCAAAGAAGCGCAGCTTGACAAAGACTTCACAATTGTTTCAAGAAGAGAGTAGCTGTAAACTTTTTGGTTGAACAAAGTTGCGTAAGGCAGTGCAGCAGGATTCTCAGAGCTCGTTAATTGAAAAATACTGGAACTGTGAACGCTTCACCTAACTTAAGTAATTAGAAGCGCGGGCGAAAACAGAGGTCTCGCGTACCATTTTCTTGAGCAGTAGTAACTTCCGTAGTACCAAGATTTGAGTCATTTGACTATTTGAATTTACTAGTCACTGTTGACAACAAGCTCTTAGCTGAGTTAACAATAACAGAATAACCTGAATAAACTTAGAAAGCAGTGGCAAAGAAGAGCAGCTTGACAAAAACTTCACAATTGTTTCAAGAAGAGAGTAGCTATAAACGTTTTGGTTGAAACAGAGTTGCTTAAGGCAGTGCAGCAGGATTCTCCGCGCTCGTTAATTGAAAAATACTGGAACTGTGAACGCTTTACCTAACTTACGTAATTAGAAGCGTGGGCTAAAACAGAAGTCTCACGTACCCCATAAACAGATAAATAAATAAACTAGTGATGTGCTTGAGCACAAATGGCGAGCGAGCCTAAAGACTATACTATTTTTATATGAATGATTTTGACTTCTAACACTGAAGCTACTGAAAATAAGGTCCAGTTTTTTAATTTA
>WLWI01004543.1_pt1 | contig 11730 bp, 7 predicted proteins | sample 6701501 | NCBI WGS metagenome assembly WLWI01 (sample SAMN12718690, study PRJNA515312) | sponge metagenome | isolation source: marine sponge | host: Mycale hentscheli | place: New Zealand: South Island, Marlborough, Capsize Point | collected 2014-11-01
GAGTCAGCTAATCATGACGTCATGAACCGATTGTGTGGGATTTACAATTTGTGGCCATTCTTTTCACCCACGCACATTTCTTGCTCCTTTTGCTCCTTGTGTGTACGTATATTTCTGCGTAGGCGTAATCCTGTCCGCCCACCCATTCCCTTAGCATTTAACCACACTGCTATCTGATTGGACTGCAACGTACGTTGCAGCAGGGAACAAACCCGGGTATAGGCTTGTTACCCGACCTCTCCCTTCAGCAGAGGTCGGGCTCCGCCCAACTAGGTCTGTACAGTAGTTTCAAAAAATCCACTCTTTAAGTTGGAAGTACTGTATATAATATTTACTACTAATGTGATCTATATTTATCTCAGTGACATAGCTTTATTGAAAATAATATTGTGGATATTGTGTATATACCATTTTGAAACATAAAAGACGAAGCTCTATTTCAATCAAACATAATAAAAAACAAATACACTTTAGAATATTAAATACTAATTAATACCTACATTCATCACACTCCCTTAGGCTATATTATTAAATGAACCAGCTGCAAAAAATATCATCAAAGTATATGAAATAAAAATATAAATGGAATGCACAATGTTTTGTTCTAGTGTTTAACTATTAGTCTCACCTTTCATAACTTCCTCGATGTGCTGACTAAGCTCTTGTAGACCGATATCTTCTAATACATTCAGTAGCTGTCTCCATGTAGGAGGACGATTGCCCTTTCCAATGCACCACTCACGAAAAATATGACGTACACCCCGAAAAGCTAATGCATCTAATAATAGCAATGGTTTATCCATTCCAATTGAAGCCATTAGTTGAGAGACATTATTGCCCAGGACCGACTCTATCTGAATATCTGTCAATACTTCTAGTCTGGCGAGATCGTAAGGTCCAAAGTTCATCTCAGGGTCAAATGAAGACACTACATGGCACAAATGAGAAGGCAAACAGTCAATAATTGCAGGTGGGGTGGTTAATATGGAGGAACACATGAAGAAATATATTCATTCCTTTGACAGTTGTGTTAAGCAAAACTATATAGTCATACAAGATGTCACCAAATATAATTCAGCTATAAAAGTAACTGCCACAGAGAATTTAGTCCTAGTAGGTGCATGTAACCCCCACTCTATGGTCTAGGTGAAACATTGAATTAGGGGACAGTAGTTTCCAAGTAGTCATGCAGGAGTATTAAAAGTGGTGCCAACAATTTAGTTGGGCAAGCGAAGTGAGACTCTCACTAACGAGTCTCAATTGAGATTATGGTAAATATATATTATATATATATATATATTATATATATATATACAAATATATATATATATTAAATATATATATATATATATATATAGTACTTACATACTACATGAGTCAGAGTATGATATGGCAAAATATTTAAAGAGCAGGCTAATTTATTATCAAGAGCCAGAGGTAGTTGAAATAAAAGTCTGTGAAAATAAAGCCTGAGAGTGAAAGTAACTCTAGGGGTGAAGTTGGGTAAAACTCTCTCTAGGGGCTCCACACAGTCCCAGCTGATATTTCAGCACCTGCTCTAATCTTGGCTGGATAGGCTCCACTAGAGGAAGGTAGCTGTAAGAAACCCAGGAAAACTGGTAAGCTTGGTTTGGTGGCTATAACTACTAGGGTAATGAGCTTGAGCAATACAGTCATGAGTTAACACTATGTGATAACCACAGGTCACAGACCTAAAATTAACATTGTGAAGATATCAATGAGTGGAACAAATAAATAAATATATATATATATATATATATATATATATACTAGTGATGTGCTTGAGCACAAATGGCGAGCAAGCCTAAAACTACACTATTGTTAGACGGTTGATTTGAACTTCTAACACTCAAGTTACTAAAAAAAGTCGAGTTTTTAAATTACATATATATGTATGTTAAAGGGGATTCAATGCCATAGTAACCACTCCTCGCAACTGTTTGAATTAAAAAAATAAAATAAAAGCAACAAAAAAAACAAGTCACTTTATTTAAACGTTTTCTTTGTACACTTAACTGAACATACTTACACAGGGCTTACTGTAGTGGTTAGTCTCATGGACAATAAATTTTGAAGTAAATACCACTCCATAGGGGCTTACAACTACGACAAATAACTACGAACTTATCACTGTGACTAACTCGAATAGAAATGGAACTCAAGTAAGTTTTTTAAGTTTTAACTACACCGGCAAAAGAATTCAAAGCGGTAAACAATTCAATTTCTAGGGTGATACGGGTAATGATCAATAACCAGATGATTCGGTTTAGTAAAGTTTGGGACAAGGTCAAACACCGAACTAATGCAAAATACGTGAGGGTTAAGTACAAAATGACATACGTACATCCAAACGTACATATTATAAACAAACTAATATCCCCGATTTTCAATTGCGTTACCCCTGAGAGTGTCTCGCTTGCTTCGCTCGCTCACTAAATATATATATATATATATATATATATAGATAGATAGATATGGCAAAGTTCAAAGAAGTCAATGAGTGTCCAACTCCCCCCACCCCCCCCACCCCCTCGCAGTTAGGTTTTCCAAAGTTAGCATAGTTCTTTTTTTTTTTTAGCATTGTGGTAAGTTAGCTTCACTATTGCGCTATTCGTCAGAGCTCTACACGTAACAGATTTGTTCTTACTTGAAAATCCTTTGTCCAATAGTCAAGTCACGGAGAGAGTACAACACAGGTCTTGTGCTGGTATATCCAGTGAACAATACATGTATAAAGTGTTGTGTGTTGCTAACGAATAGCAATAAACTAAACAATCAGTCAGATAAGCTTGCTCGCATATGTGGTGAAGCACATCACTAGTTTATATTATTTTGTGACTCTTTCCCATATTGCATTCTGTGCTATATTGCTATATAAAATATATAATGTTTCAACTACTTCACAATGGCCATCATCAGTGTGTAAATGATGGCTTATTAGCAAAACTAAAAATGCACTAAGAAGCTTGTTACAGGTGTTGGTATTTATTGCTGGCCCATTTATTTTAAATTCACCATTCATACTCTGATGATAGCCATTTAAAATGGTTAAAACATCATTCATTTTATGACTAGTGCAGAATGCAATTATTTTTAAGCTGCAGTTCCATATTATATACATGTCAAAATAATTATACTGTGAAATATATACATTCACCTGACACCTTTAGTTTGTATGCTCCATCCTTACTAGCCACGAGAACATCTCCAGTGGGAAGTACAGCTGCTGCCGCATCATATGACCACCATAAAAACAGCTGGTTCTCAGCAAAATCAACCCAGGACTGGCTCATAGTGCAGTAGCCTGATAAGATACCTCTGCCATTAGAACTAATTAAACATGAGGAATAGGAGAAAATAGTGGTGCAAAAACCATTAGAATAAAAGACCCTCCATATTGGGATGTCTATAGACTCTGTACAAGAAGAGATGAGTGAGGCTATGCTGCAGCTATAGATATGATGTCTATCTGCTAACACCACATCATTTTCGTGTAGTGTTGAAGACATGCTATAGCAGGGTTTAGGTAGTGGATTAGCAGAACACCATTCATCTTCCACAAGCAACTCCACTTCATCTAATACAATGCCACCTAAACTAATCCCACCAGCCACAACTATCACGTCAGAAGATGTGGAACTAATTGCTGATGCTTGGTATCGTTTAGTTTTCATACAAGGTAGTGATGGCTGCCATTCAAGACCTGCATCACTGCTGAATACCAAGTTAGTGGGTTCCTTGGTAGAGGGGTCACATCCTCCTATTGCTACTAACTTTGACTTGTAGGTCGTCAGTGACATTCCTTGATATGGCAATATATAATGATAAGTCAACGATGGAAGGTCAGCAGATAAGAAAATAAGTTCATCACACATCACATGATCTCTGGAGAGTATTGCTGGCTTGCCCTGATGTATATTGATATGAATTGGATTACCTATCCGACGAGTAGGCAAGACTTCCCAGTGCACTTTAGTGAGTGGATGCATTAAGTCCCCCTAAAGTCCACAAATATATGAATATAATGAATTAAACGTAAATAAGTAGCATACCATATGTATGTTCTAGTACAACATACATTAGAGTCAAACTTATCAATGTATATCTGGCTTATGAAAACTTCAATTATGTCTATTACACTTTAATTTATTGCATTGCCATCATTTAGTGCCATGGTAAATTGACATTGGACCAATGTAGTAATCAGGTAAAAGGCCAATTTGCAAGGACTAGTCATAAAGTCACGGGTGGCAGAACCGACCCTGCAGACTTGGCAATTGCTGGACCATTATTATTATTTAGTTCTTTATCTGTGTACCCTTTACCATTTTGTTAATAACTGTATCTAGCGGGTCACCCTTTTACTTAGTCAGCATATTGTCACCCGACCCCATCGTACTTTGTGTAGGTTCAACCAATTTATACTGGTAGCGCGCCAAAATTCAGTCTTCTGTAATCACTTCTCTTTGAAATACATATAAAATTGTACGCTTGGGGGACCATTTGCCTGGGAGAGCTCTGGTGGTAAGTGACACACTAGAGGACGCCAAGATTCGCTCGTCCCAATCGTTCTTGTTGCTGGCTGTACACCAAAGTAAGTGTCAGAAAGTTTTCAGTCCAGAACTGATGCATACACATCAATGGAAGCAAAACTGTAGATTGCCCATGAATACAATACTGCTGACCATGCATAAGTTATCCGCATGGACGATGGTTAGTCTTGACTTTGTGTGGCTGGGGTGAGTTATAGCAGTGACCTGTCTAGCCAAAGAAGTGGTAGCTTGATAGTGTGTCACTCAAGTTATATCCATGCAGTGTTGTTTTAGTGAAGTTTAGTCTTCATTATGTTCATATTTCTTTTACCACTATAGCTTGCTAGTTATAGATTTAACTATAATTGATTTTCCAATTTTGGTAATAACTTATTTAAAATTGAATTTTTGCTATTACTATTCATAGACTCTACCCAATTTAGTTAGTATATTATTAGTGTGGACTCTAAGAGAAGCCTATATATGCATATACCTCTATACTATATTTTACATGTGCACTCACCTTCATAATTGTATTGTGTGAGGAGTCCGCCATATTTCTAGACTCACTCTGTTGGTATCTATCAGAAAAATACAATCATAAATAATAACACAAGTATTATAGTAGTTATCCTCGCAGGCTACCATATGTGACAGTAACCTCACATAGCCAGACCCTTTACCAACCGCTACATGGAGAAGAAAAGGGTTTGGGAACATACTATAATACATTGACTTATTGGGCCACACTCCCAAAAATGTGTTCCAATTATCACATTCCAACAATTCGGTACACTGTGAAGTTTTATTACTTTAGGCCTACACCCGAATGTGGTGACGCCATTCAGCTACTGCAATTGTTGGAATTTTTGAGTACTTTTTTGAGTGGCAGACCCTTTATCAAACATGGTGATCAATTATCACAAATGAACCTCTTAAATTAAAATCTCTGAATGTGTCCATCATCCCTTCAGCTTAGTCTGGTGTGCCAGACCTTTTACCTAACCACTACTTGAAGAAAGGGTCTGGGGACAATCATGCACTTTGAAGGACTGTGGTAGTGGTTGTCTAAATACTTTTATGGCACCCACAGTTTACAGGACGTGCTGACTGGAGTACAACCACAGAGTATTGTGCGTAGGCATAGCAATCACCAACATTTGATAGTTCAGGAATGCAGGCTCTGTTATGTACACTTGTAATAAGGTGCCCACTCATTTCACCAAGGGCTGCCTAGGAGACCGCAAAAAATGTTAATTAAAACATCCCAAAATATTGGCTCTAAAACAGCCAAGGTGCATGATTGTCCCCAAACCCTTTCTCCATATATAGTGGTTAGGTAATGGGTCTGACCACGCCAGACTACCAGCTAGGTTAAGGAGAAGTTCTATTAGCAAGCATGGCAAGATAGGTATGTGTCTACTGCATTGGCTGTGGAGATGTAGTAGCAAGTTCTTAAAATACTTTGCGAGTCTGTTGTTTGGAGACAAGAATTTTTATCCTATTGAATTATGAATTCTTCTCTACCTGCCACTAAGTGTCTGATCGCCTCCACCAGCAACTCTTTCAACTTGTTATAGCCCAGTAGCCTGGAAGAAAAAGCTACAGGAACTTGAAAACGATGGCTATAATCCATCTGAGTCTCATCTTTGATTCACTGCTAATGGTAGAATTCAGGTATGAGGGAGGTGTGGCATTGACTACATCTACATTCCTCTGGCTAGAACCAATATAGTATGGTATGTCCCCAGACCTTCCCTTGCCTCCTCCATGTATTACATGTTCCAAAATCTAAAATATCAATTGGGATTATATACAGAAATATGTATGTCTGCATATCACCAAGATATACAGTAGCTTTATAGTTAAGTTGAGAGTTCGCTTAGCAGCGAGCTTAGCAGTATTGATTGGTCACGAGGCGCAAATGCATTTTTACACTCACATTCAAAACTAGCTGACTACCTCCACTTACCATTGACTTGTTGACTCCGCCGTTTAGAGCGCTGCTGCGTACAGTATATGATGGCTAGCCATGCGAATCGACATCACCAAACCAATTCACCAGTGCGAGTTACGCCCACAAAAGAGAATCACAAATCACGCCCCTCAGTTAGTCCCACAGGTTCAATTGTTGTTTTTTTGTTGCGATGCAAGTTTTGCGTAAAAATCTTCAGTCGCGGGCTGGCAACTCTTTCAATGCCCATAAGTTAGTTCTTGTTTTTCAGGTAGTATTCCCAGCTATCAATTATTCATACTTCCCATGTAGCAAAGGTTAATTCAATCTCTCCAGGCTTTATACACTCAGCAGGTTCAGAACATAGGGCTAGATGAGAACCTTCACCAGACTAACTACAATACTTGGACAGTCTTCATCCATAAGCGATGGCTGGTGTGATCAAATTCTCAGAGCCATCCCCAATGCATGTGATTCCAAAATCAAAGATAACTAGACCTGGTAAATGCAATTTTAAATAAAATGTAAAAAATAAAGTTTAAAAAAGACAATTTTTCAGTAAATTAATACCTTTGTTTAGTGTCACGATTATGCTCATAATATACTATCATTTAACATTCTTTACTTAAAACCAGGAGAGCTGAGTGGACAGACAATCAATATCAGGTGTGTAGAAGGAATGGCTATTTATCTACATCTCAAATGCTATAATACATTATCATAAACTCACACCTAACTAGCCCATTGCTTGTATAATCTCAAGTAACTCTAGTCATATCACTAATACAACGACTTAAGAGTCGAAACTGAAAAATACTGGTGTTGTATCTGTGTATCAATGAGCTAGATAGTTATATTTTGAAAAGTTTGAGATGACAGACAGCACTCGTGTTTCATTTCACTTAGCTAGCATGCTGTTGCTTGCTCTTCATATACTGCATGTAGCTGTAGTAGTAGTGAATGTAGTAGACCAGCAAATAGGCAGCATAGACCACGATATAGATACATACCCGGGCGTATTTTATAGATCCTCGTCCTATAACCGTGCCTGTATTGGCCATCAATGCTGCTGTTCATACCTTCAATTACTTGTACTATTTCCAGCCGCAAGCAGTATTGAGTGGCGATATCAAACGAGCTCATTCGACTCAGACGAGAAATGTGTTGCTGATAGAAATTCTTCAGTTCTTCCTGATGTCTGCCTATGGTATATATTCATGACTCTATCACGGGGAGTGTCCCTCGGTAGAAGATATTGATGAAGGTGATTCTCTTCGCCTGTTGCTGCTGAAGGATCATGAAGACAACATCCAGTAACTCGTAGAGTTTGGACACCCAGAACATAGCAAAGCCATGCAATAGCAATTCATTATGGCCTCTCTCAAATACACTACCTATCTGTAGTATAGCACACAGAGAGAGAGACAGAGAGAAAGAGAGAGAGAGAGAGAAAGAGAGAGACAGAGAGAAGACATACAGTATAAATGGCTGGTTCAGCATGTTTATAACACATCAAAATTCTATAGTATTGTACAGTCTCATTCCTATAAATGCAATATTCTGTCTATATTATTGATGTTATTAGTTTAGAGCATTAAATAAAGCATGAAATAGAAATGCATTGTATAGCTGGAGAAGAATCTCAAGTCAAAATTTTCCATAACTTAATTTCTATTTTTGTGTCATGTTTAATGCTCTCAACTATAAACATCATTCATAATTCCACATATTATGTGGCACTGAGCCGATTCATACATAAATTGTACACCAGATATTAAGCTATTACTAGCTAACTTGCAAGAGATCAGTTAGTATTTTCAAAAGCTCACTCAAATCAGTCATGAAAATCTAGAACCCTTATTTTATCACACTTCTTATTAAATTGTTAGCTATTTGTCATAATCGTCAGCACATTAAGATTTTACTTCATGTGGGCAATTCTCTTGAGCGTGGCATATGTATAATAAATACAGGCCTCCATAAAATCACTCAAAAGTGGCAGAGAAGCTGGGACGGCAGGGTGGAATAACCCACCTTCAATTTCAGGTATAATTATTCACATTCATAACTAACTTCAACTTTATTGGATTCTGGTTTTCAACGATATCATTTGGTAAAGGGTCTAATTTCATGATTGAGATTTTGGGCGTGGTGTCTTAAAACACGGAAGCATCCGCGCCCATAAACTAACTCGGAAGAGACGTGCGTGTACGTGCGGAATACTCAGTGCGCTTATATTCTGCGTGTTTATTCTTCTGTGTAAACAAGAACGCAAAAGGTAAGAAAAATGAAAATCTATGGTCTTTGCGAATATGGGAGGAAGGGTAGTCTTGAGACTGTTATAGCTAGTTGAAGAATTCGGTATTTAGATAGAATAGGTTTATTAGGAGACAACAGAAGTGCGGAAGATTTTCTGAACTACCACCCAAATTCGACCTTTCTATATGGCTCCCAATTTTATGGAACAGTTGGATATTTTCTTATTTGATAGGGACAGGCTTAGGATAGGGACGCTGATTCAACACACGTAGTAATGCACATCATAATTGAATAATTCCACTAAATGTTATTTGAGAGGACCTAGGTATGTACAGGAAATGGTAATTATAGGATTTTTAAAAAAAAGTAGATTAAACTATGGATGATATGATTTTAAAATACCTCTTGCTAAAATAGTTCCAGTAAAAATAATAGCAGTTTTTTTCTGTTTTAAAAACCAATGCTATATATGTATTCCACCCTAGATATCTTCAGCAATGATATCTTTAGGTACATGACCCTTGAAATAACTCACGATATTTCACGTTGTTATTTCATGCTATATATACAGTGCATGCTCGGTATTCTAGTAGTTATAGCAACCAGGCCAAACTAGCCACTTATCCTGGTTTTTAAGCTACCTTCCTCCTGTGTAGCTTACTAAACCTGGTTAGAGCAGCTGCTAAAATTTCAGCTGGGGGTATGGGGAGCCCCTACAACCACCATTACCCAGTGAGTTACCAGTCCTAGTACTAACTACAGTAGTGAAGATATCTAGTGTGGAATTAACCACTTATTACACTCATCAAAGTGATATGGGTGGATATTTCACTCTCAGGCTTTATTTTCATGAGCCAGAGGCAAAAATATAGCCTGAGAGTGAAATATCTAGCAATATCTGATCAGAGTGGTTTATTTCATGCTAGATATCTTCACTGTTGTTATAGTAACTCTGGTGTAAAGTTGAATGGTGTTATAATAATTTTATATTATGTATAATGTATATGCATAATTCAACAGAAAGGACTGAATAATTACCATAATTGAATGCAGCTGCTGTCTTCATCTCTAGCTAGAGAGCTTAATTGGCACAGCAATTCCAAATATTTAGCCTCCCTATTATAGTCAACTTACCATGAGAAATTTGCTCATAAGCATTATTATTAAAATGCTTAGTTCATTGGGTGTGCACCAGGGCAGATGCAAGAAAATCGTGAGTCCAGGTGAAGTCTGGACGGTTGGAAATTTGTTTTTAAGTCAAGCATTCTCTATTCTAACACTTGTGAAGTCTAACCACATGTTTCTTTGCAAGTGTGGAACATCATTTTACACTGGCAGCAAATTCTTTGAAATGTTTATTTTAGAAGCTAGACAAGAAGTTATTGCTTTCATATCATGATGTTTTGGATATTCTCTCTACCATGTTTTACAAACTGAAACTGTGATTTTGATTTTTTTTCCCCAATACTATACAATTTTGTAAACTTACTTCTCAATACTTCTCTGTAGCTACTTCTGCCATGAAAGGATAAATTATTATTACCTCAATCCATTGAGTATTTATGAGAGCAAGTTTATTGGTGGGATTTTAGTATTTAGTTATTTATATGTTAGTTTTCACTGCATTTATTTTCCAAGGAGGTGATCATGTTTATTTTATATTCTTATGTGATATATATAGATATAAACATCTAAGTAGAATGAGTGCTCTCCCTGGTGATAGTTCATCTGTCAAAATGGACCTGATTTGTAAGACGTAAGTATAGAGATTTTTGCATATTGTAGACTTAATACAATGGGTTCAAAGTTCTGGAAATACTGGTAAACATAAGAAGCCATATGTTAATTGTCAATGGTATGGTTTGCCATTAATGAGAGAGAGTTCCAAGGCTAAGCAAGAATTGTTAAAAATAGCGCAGGTGTTGAGCATACAGTGCCTCGGGACATTATTGTATGGTTTGCAACTATGGCTCCTTTTACTTCTATTTAACAATTCTGTTTTTAAAAAAATCAAACTTAAATATACTGAAAGACATCTACCAGACAATATTTTGGCAGCTATAGTAGAATGAATGTAAGCACCATTTTTTATTTGAAGGGCTTCAAGTAGAAATAAATGAAGTTTGTGACTGAAATTCAGGATGAAAAGTGCTCAAAAGGATATCTGGCTAATATAAACATATTTTTACACAAATAGTAAATCTATAATAAAAGAATAATATACATTCTAAAGCATAAAATAAAATAGTAAAAATATAAATAATATTTTATTATTAAAGTAAACGTTTCAGAGTATATAAAAATCAGAGTTATGGACACTCCCATATTCCGAAAGTTCAGTGACTATGAGGTCCTACTTTATTAAATTTTATTATTATGATTATTGGTGAGCGAGCGTAGCGAGTGAGACACTTACAGCAAGGCCGTCGGAACCGCTGAGGCTGGTGAGGTTTCGGCCTCACCACTTTTTTTGCCGAAGTGGGCGTGGTTTTGTTTGCGCGAGCGCTTATTATCACGTTGCTTTTTAGCTTAGGTAAAAATGACATCGATGTTGGAGTCCAAAGGTGAACTATGATTACTTAATTTTCCACACCATTGACTTTGTTTACCAAACTCAAATTAGTATTCTATTCAATTTATTCACACTTTCAATTTTATATAAACTTATGGAAGTCTACCTGTATACAATGTTTTTTCTTTTTTCCTGTGTACTTTACTTTCAATAAGCTTAATTAACCCTCAGCGCGCATGCGCCCAGAGGGTTACAGTAGTCCTAGTGTGTCAGTCGTTCTGTCACTCTGTCTGTCAACAGGCACTTCTGGAAGGTAGGAACCAGACAGGCTCTGAAAACGGCATCAAACAGCAGTATTTCACGAAGTAAGTTCCTTTAATATGCCAGAATTTTGATTTTGGACTTCATTTTCCAGAAAAAAGCGAGTCTTTCCAGAGCCGTGCAATCGTAGG
>WLWI01004544.1_pt1 | contig 11729 bp, 9 predicted proteins | sample 6701501 | NCBI WGS metagenome assembly WLWI01 (sample SAMN12718690, study PRJNA515312) | sponge metagenome | isolation source: marine sponge | host: Mycale hentscheli | place: New Zealand: South Island, Marlborough, Capsize Point | collected 2014-11-01
TATCTGAGTACCTTGTAATCTATAATCGAGCATCGCGTGAACGATAATCGAGCATTGAGTGAACGGTAATCGAGAATCAGTAACTGGGAATCAACAATTTGATTATTGTCGCATTTGGTATTCCATAGCTGTTGACTTCTACTAAATAAGTTTGTATGACATAGAACTAATTTAAATTTGAATGTTACATCACACACGCAATTGCAATTAATTTTTTTGCATAATAAATTTGGCATCTTTTATTCAGAGATCATTATTCAATTACCTTGAATTCTTGACAAGTCTCAGCTACAAAAACAAAAGACTAATAATTTTATCACACAAATACAAAATTATTTTCTTACCTCATTTTCTTGAGAAGTGGTTATTTTTGTAGGACTAAATTTGAGCCAATCTGACTATTTCAATTTACTACTCACTGTTAATAAGCTCTTAGCTACAAAAACGAAAGGCCAGAGTTATTTTTGCATATTTAGCTAACAAATACGAAATTTCTAGCAATTTATTTATTAACTTTCGTAGTAGACATAACTATAAATAGTCAAAACGTTTCGACCCGTAGGTCTTCATCAGTTGACAAAAAAAAAACAATACTAAAACTGACAAAAAACCAGTTCAATAAAATGCAAAAACCATGAGGAAGCACTAGTTATAGTGACGCTATAATTGGTTATGTTGGATTTAATTCCAGGCCATTGTCCAAGTTAGATGTGGCAGGCTTTGGATCACTACTGCCTCAGTAATCCTTATTCTGGTGTAGTTCTCAACTCTCTCTTTCACTTAGGCCTCCAACCAATTTACTTTATGTTTACTGTTTCAAGCATGTACAGCTAATCCATTCTTCTCAGCATGCCTTTTTACAGCATTTTGGTGTTCCTTTAAACGTTTGTATAGTATACGTCCTGTTTCCCCTACATATACCATACTTCAGTTTATTCACGGGATTTCATAAACTACTCCTTTGATTTTTTATTTTTCTCTGGGTGTTTTTACCTTCAATTAGATGTTTCTTGAGGATTTGTGTTTGATGTAAAAACTGTTTTATGTTTAATGAACAGCATACATGTTCAATTGACTAATCCCTTTGACATATGGTAATACCTAATATTTGTAGGTTTCATCTTGTGTATTGGTTGAATTTTTTCTGGTTGAATTTATTTTTTATTTGATGTTGCTATTTATTGTTTGTTCTGGTTAACCATTTGCTAGGAAGACTTCGTTTAAATGTTTCAGCTCCTGTGCAATTTCAGATGGATGGCATAATTTTTTTGACTTCCAATTTACAACAGAAGAAGAAAATGAAAACAAAATAGCATTTCTAGATGTACAGATTGAAAGAAAACATAACAAATTCATCACCTCAATCTTCAGAAAAAAGACTCATACAGACAAATACTTAAACTATAAATCAAACCACCATCCAAGAATTTTGTCTGGAATTGTCAAGTGCTTAACTTTATTTTGTTTGTTTAGATGGAGTTTGAAGTCTTGGATTGAGTCATTGTCATTGTCATGTGGTCATAAGGCAATAACATTGTCTACATATCTGCACCAAAGAGATGGATTGAGAGGAAAGTTTTTGATGGCTTCTTCTTCCAATCTCTTTATGTAGATGTTAGCTAGAATTGGTGATTAAGGAGACCCCATTGATGCTCCTTTTTTTTATTCGAAAAATGTCTCTTCAAAACAAAAATATGCGGATTTAACAAATAATTCAACTTCTTTCATTCTAACTTTTGTGAACAAACTGACCACATCGAAACTTATCATGTAGTCTTTTGAATTTACTGCTGGACTACTTATTTTCTCCAAAAATGTGTTGAATATTTTATATATGAGTTTGTCTAAGGCCTAGAAAGCCGTGTTTTTTAGAAAAATAAGTTCCCCAACGCGCGCATTTTAGGGGCATAATTCCCATCCTTGCAAACATATATATATATAACATATACCCGATTTTGCATTATTCACCCCTAATACTGTCTCGCTTGCTTCGCTCGCTCGCAAACTAGTGATGGACTTAAGCGCAAATGGCGAGCAAGTTATAGACTATCCTGTTTTTATATGAACGATTTTGACTTATAATACTGAAGCTACTGAAAATAAAGTCGAAGGGATTTCAGTACCATATAACAACTCGCTGCAACTGTTTGAATTGAAGAAAAACAACAACAAAAAAATACACGCTACTTAAAAGTCCAAACATATATACATACACTAGTGGTGTGCTTAAGCACAAATGGCGAGCAAACCTGCTTAGTTAAAATTACAGATTTTTACTACAGAATTTGTTTTAGCTTTATTCATGCAGATACAATACAATAGCAGTAGCAAACACAAAATATCAAATTATACTTACTTGAGTAATCGTAATTTTTGTAATATTAGCCAAATAGTTTAACTATTTGAAAAACCAATAATAATTGACATCAACCTATCAGCTATAAAACATCAGGCAATTAATTTTAGTAAACAAATACCAAATTAGCTTCTTACCTCTTTTTATTGAGTAGTAATAACTTATGTAGTATCAAATTGTACCCATTCTGACTATTTTAATTTACAAAACATGCTCTCAACTATACAAAAGAATAGCCAGAGTTATTTTTTTATTTTAACTTACAAATATGAAATTAAATACTTACCTCATTCATTCCTCTAGTGAAGGTAGCTTCCTCAGCATGTTATAAGGTATTCTAGTATTTAATTGCAGCCATTGTGAGTACATCAATTTGCCAGTAACTGGAGAAAAAGTTCGCAGCTCTACTAAAAAATAACATAGTCGGAGTTAATTTTGTAATTTTAGCTAACAAATATTGAACTATGTACTTACCTCAGCTTCTCCCAAGTAATGGTGGCTCACTTTGTTTAAATATTTAGCCACTTTGGCTACCAGTGGCACTAAACAACTAATGAGCGGTATTAAGCAGCCCACCTCCCCCCACCCCCCCCAAACCACTAGGTTTTCCATATTATGTTTGGTAACAATTTCAAATCCATAATAAACGTTCGCAGTAAACTTTGGGACATGAATAACAAGAGCTTCTAAGAAATTATCTCACAATTTGGAGCCCAAGTTTTAAGTACGACTTGCTTAAAGCTATAGTATCAAAAGAAAGTGGAATCAAGCAAAAATAGTCGTAATTTTAGGGGGTAAAATGGCACGCGCATTATAATGTTATACGTATCATCCATCTATTCATACAAACTAGTGGTGTGTACTTCAGCACAAATGGCGAGTGAGCCTGACAGTTACGTAACATAAAATGTTTTTATTTTTAGCTTACTTCATTCTAACACTATAATAGCAGTTATGGCTTTTGATTTCAGCAAACAAATACTAAATCACTCTCTCACCTGATTAATGGTAACTTTTGTAGTACCAAACATCAACCGTTCTGATAATCTCAATCATCAACAGCTCTTGAACAAGCTTTCAGCTATGATAAAAAATAAACCAGTGTTATTATTTGTAATTTTAGCTTACAAGTATGGAATTACTACTTACCTCATTCTTGATTATTGATAACTTCTATTGTATCAAATTTAAGTTAATTTGACCATCTAAATTACATTGAAATCTTGACAACAAGCTCTCACCTACAAAAAATATACAATCAATTTTAGCACACAAATACAAAAATTACTCTCTTACCTCATTATCTTCATCAGTGGTAACTTTTGTAGTACCAAATTTGAGTCATTCAGACTATTTGAATTTACCAGTCACTGTTGACAACAAGCTCTTAGATACAAAAAAAAATGGTCAGAGTTATTTTTGCATATTTAGCTTGATACGGCTCTGTGAAAGGGGTCGAAAGGGGTAACAGAAGCGCCTCGTCGGCCACTCGGAAAAAAGCTTGTGTTATTTGCTTCTATCAATACATACACATACACATGTAACTCTATTCTGTGTCTCTTTTTCTGTCTTATCCTTATCTTCTTCCCCACGTTACCTGACTCTCAGGACTTATTTACTTATTTCATTTCTAGAGTTACATATATGTGTGCTTATGACTCAATCACTTGTCTGTGCAAAAATTGTCACTTCATTCATTTTGTTAACACCTCATTCAAGGGCTGCACCCCATTCACAACAGTCTTTGTCCTTTATTTTAGCTGACTATATTCAGTTGGCTTTACTTCATTTTTTTTAGTTGTGGAAATTCACTAGAAGGCTCACCCATAGCCGAAAATTCATGAACTTAAAATTCTCTGAAAGTACCACATCCTAAGTAGTTCAGTAGCTACATAGCTACATAGTTACCAGTCATCAACATAGAAATTGGTCGAAACAACAGATGAGGCTTTAGCATAATCAGACGCATGATCTTTGGCTATTTGTTGTAAGACCTGACTTGCCAGGTAGGGAAAACTACTGACACCAAAGGTCAGTCTGACCATTTTTCAGTCTTCTATGGGTCCTTGTGAGTCCCGCCAAAGAAATCTATGGTAATTTTTATGTTCAGGGTAAAGGATTACTTCCCAAAACATTTTCGATATGTCACTAGAGATGGAAATCTGATGACTTCTAAAATTGATAACAATAGAGGTGATCATTGGATATAATGATGATTTCGTCAATAGGAGATCATTTAGTAATGATACATTGGATGACTTGGAATTAGCATCAAATACAATGCGAAATTTTGTGGTACTTAATGAGGACTTGAAAATACCATGCATTGGTAGATAATATGCTCGTTGTTCTGGTTTTGACATAAATTTTTTTGGGGCACATTTTTGGCATGTCCCATGGTTTCATACTCTACCAAGACGACTTGATTAAAAAATTTTAATTTGTCCTTTCTAAAGGGTGCCCTCTCATTTTTTAGAAATCGTCTGAGTGCTTGAGATCTTGATTCACCCAATTCACGACATTCTTGGGACTTCCACAGAAGTGAGACTTGATATCTCCCAGATGGCAAACGGACATATTCATCCAAGTACTGGGTTACTGCAGATGACTCAAGAGTTTCCTCCAGATCCCACAGACGTAGTAGGAGTTGGTCTGTGTCTTTGAATTTTGCAGGGGTGACTGTGAGAACCAGTCCCGTAAAAGAATCGTCGCTAGCAGTTGGTCTGATTTTTAAACTCTCCACTGATAGTAAAGCTGGCTCCTCTGTTCTGACATGATCAACACAAGAGGCTCTGTTGCAAGCTCCAACCCCAAGTAAAATTTCAATTTTGGTGTTCTTGCCAAATCCAGGTCAGCCAGTTGTTTCCCTCTGATACTTGGTAACTGGTAAAACTTCGATAGTTCATGATTGGATGGTATCCTGGGTAATACCTAAACCACTTGACATTAGACCTGGACTCCCAAGGTGGCATGTTATTCTGTGAGGCTAGTAAACTGACTGATGGTAGCACAAGATTAAAGATATTTCTGATGTCTGTCTTCAAGATGTTCAAGATAAGTCATTGACTGTTGAGAGGCACTTCTGAGTACACGGTCGGACAAACCCTTGAATTCTGATAGGAGAAGAATGCCAATTCGAAATGCCTTAATGGCATTGGACATCTATTTCATACTTAAGGTATGGTTTCTGATAGATGTCAATAGATGTTTGTTGTCTGACCAATCATTGGCTACTTCATTTGCAGGCATGAGTTGTTCCAAACGATTCTGGATCTGATAGAAGATAGTTTTTATTTTCTGCATCTGAGTGACAGCTTCTGTGACTTTTTCCTGAGACGATTCAAAGTCAGGATCATCATCATTGTAGAAGTCCCTGTATATTTGTCTTATGTCCTTTTCACAATTTTATCTGTAGTTAAAATGATCTTCAATTTGTATTTAATTGCAATTATATTCTTTTTCTTGAATAATTGCAATGCAATTGTATTAGAAGGACTTGTACACAAATGCATTTGCAATGTATTCAAATACTGGAATTTATTCTATACTTCAGAAAAAATATGCAGGGTTTTATACAAAAATAGAGGTGTCCTGGGATTCTCAACCTTTCCCCAGAAAAATATTTACTTCCACCCGAAGAAATGTAATATCTATGTAATAATAGCGGTACATCCCTATAACTAGCTCTACTCTGTAATAATAGTGGTAAATCCCTGACTATTAGTAAATAGAGTAGAGCTAGTTATAGAAATTTACCACTATTATTACATTATAGAAGATCCACTATTATTACAGAATAGAGCTAGTTATAGAAATGTACCACTATTATTACACAGAGTAGGGCTAGTTATAGGGATATACCACTATTGTTTCATAAAGTAGAGCTTGTTATAAGTATGTACTACAAGTGTTGCAAGCTAGTTCTCGTGTACCACTCTAGGTACATCCTGCATTATTTTCTAATTCATAGTTTGTACAGAATGTGGTACTTTATTACCACCTATGTGAAGCAGTGTGTTTAATGCAAAAACGGTTACCGCATGTGGTACTTTGTTTACCACCTATGTGAAGTATTGTATAATGCATAATCACTTATTATGAATGTATCAGAAGTGGTACATCACGTTACATGTACCGTCTGTGGTACATAAATCAAATTTGAGTGTTAATATCTAAAAGACGTACATGCTAGTCTACCACAACATGAGATACATGTGGTACAATATGTTGCACAGCTTATATGTTATGCAATACCAAGCAGTGGTACATTAAACAAAGCATCTACATAAATTTCATCATTAAAGAGTGACAAGCAATAAAATTTGAAGAAAAAGAAATGAAATAAGATAATAAAATAAAAAAGAGTGACTTTTTTTAGGGATGGAGAAAAGAAACTAAAATCCAAAAGGAATATAAGAGTTGACTAAAAGAGTAACTACAAGGAAGACACACACACACAAAAAAGTGACTCTTTATTAGGGATCTACTGTACATGACCCACTATATAATCTCCATTTGTTAGTCCTTGAGTCTAACTGTGTCAACTTGGTACATCATACTCACCTTAATAAATGAGAAATTGTATATTGGCATAAATTCATGCTAAGTAAACTACATTAAGCAATACTTGAAGGAACAGTTTTCTAAGAAAAACATGAGCTGTTTGCTTCACAACTATTGCATGATATTTTATAGGATCATCACTTTGCAAATATATAATCATGATAGCCAATTACCTAAAATCAAATTTGATTGGCGTCTAGTTTTGTGTTCTGTTTCCGTTCTTAGTAATAGCGTACATAGTTGATCTTCCATATTCTCTAGGCTTTATTCCCGCTGCTATATGTCTTTCCAAATCTATCTAAATTATCTCTTGATGTATGTGGTACATGTCAATTAGCGTGAGACACATGTGATTTAACATGTGGTATATGTAAGTACACATGTTTCTAGCACTAGAAGTATAGCCAACGCAGGCACTAGAAAATTTATCGCATGTACCACGCACAATATCAAAATTAAAATATGAAACACTGGTATTACAGAATGTAAATATTTTTATTACAGTACCACATGTAGGTATCGCATATATTAAGTACTGTACAACATATGGTACCGCATGTACCAAATGTTGCATTAGACAAAATAGCATAATTGGTAGTATATCGCTTTTTCAAAATTGGTAATACTGTACTATGTCAATACGACTTTGTGGTACGTAATTTACCACTACTGGTACATGCATAAGCTAATTCTACATTTAGTAATAGATAATTAGGCGAATAGCTTTAGCCCTAGCCCTTGCCCTAGAATTAGCCAACACAGGCACTACATAATTTGTATTCATATTTTACTCACAATATGAAGTAGTTGAAAGAGTTTGATGTCAGTACCTGATGAAACCAAGCAAATTCTTGTAACTATGCAAAAATATTTTCAAGTAGTGGTTAACCTTCAAACTAATCCAACAAAATATTAGGACAAAATGGCTTCATGAGGAGAAAATACGCCATGTCAATGACTTCTACAGAGTTCAACAACTGCATTTGTTAAAGGTGTAAGTCTTTCCGAACTCTGGAAGCTCCAGCCACTCAGTGGATGAGAACTGGCCTATTGAGTGCTTCATAGTTAAATTATCTTTTGGCTAACTTAACATGTGTGCACACTTGCAAATGATTTTCTCGTGCAAAAAGTTTTTATACTCACAATATTGGTGTCTATACCTGCTGAAACCTAGCTAATACATGTAAATATATAAAAATTATTTTCAAGTAGTTGTTAACCGTCAGAACTAATCCAACAAAATATTAGGACAATATGTCTGACGGTTAACGACTACTTGAAAATATTTTTGCATATTTATATGTAATTTCTAGGTTTTATCAGGTACTGACACCATACTTTTTCAACCACTTTATATTGTGAGTATAAGAACTTTTTGCACAAGAAAATCATTTGCAAGGTTGTACACATGTTGAGTTAGCCAGAGGATAAAAAAACAACTAAACTATGAAGCAAAACTCAACAAGACACTTCTCATTCACAGAATGGGTGGAGCTTCCAAAGTTTGGAACAATTGCCTATTTTGAAAAACAATATTCCATTAACCAACCATGCAGTATAACAGTTATTATCTCAAATATATAGAATGTTGTACTACACTTGGTACGTATAATAAATGTTATAGCAAGTGATCATAATCATCTTGTTGTAAGTCACTTGTACTACTTTTAATATTTAAGTTATGTGAAAAGGAGTAGTTGATTAATTTATTATCTAATTATGTAAAAAATTATGATTAATTTAATATCTAAATATGTCAAAAATTGTTGATTAATAAAGATAGAAATATTGCATATTTTATTAAAATCATCATCAAAACTTGTAGCAACAAAATATGAGAGTTGACTGAAAAAATATCTAGACGTGAGCACAAAAAGACAGTTCAGAAAAGAGACACGAATGTGAATATACTCTTGGCTATTGAAAACTATAGGAAAGAGCTCGCAAAAATGCAAAAAAGCGAAATGATTGTTTGTGTGGATGTACATAATTTCACTGCGTAAAGGATAGCTAATGAAGAATTTTTGTCTAAGCCTTTCTTCACTATTCCTGATGGATATAAGATGAAATTTTTAGTATTCTGCAATGGCAATGGTGATGGTAAAGGTCAAACTGCACTTTAGAGAAACTGTTACCGTGAACTACTAAACTAGTTGGAAGATAACAACCATCATATTGATTATGTTGAGTATGAAAAGTTTAAATATTGGTACCAAGGAACCTATCGCAAATTTCTCAATTTAAATATCGCACAAACGGTGTTCAAAGTGTGTCCAGCAAAACTAGCTTGAAAGAAGTAAGCAAATCCTCTTAATCTCAGAGGCTGTACACAGTTGAAGGATACAAGATAAAATCTGCATTGATGTGAATGGAAAGGACGTGTTGTGGTAAAAATGGCAAGGACAAAATCAATAACAAAGATGACAGTATCAACAACGAGGACGGCGATGGGATAGGCTACTACTATTCTTCAGCCCAAAAGGCTCAGGCAGAAGAACGGTGAGGGAAAGACAAGTATGTAAACATTGGCATAAAAATGGCCCAAAGCGATAAACCATTCTCGTACAATTATTCGTACAAACACAGAAACCAAGCAGCTGCTCATAACTGAATATTTGATTCTTAAATAGTAAGTTAGCAAATTGCTTCTGTTGTGAGGAAAAAAAAAGAGTCAGAAACATGTCTGAAACAGTATTTTAAGCCTAAGTCACTGCAACCAGCCACTGGCAAATGTCCAAGAAAAACATCACAACAAACAAAAAGATGTGTTTAGTGGTAACAACCAACGGTACACGAGACGCTATGAACTCACATCTGAGTGTTGCTGTGGAGCTACTCGGAAAGCCTTCAGACAGGAAGGAGTGTTCACCATTATCTTGCTCAACCAGTTGCAAGATAATGACCACCACAGTGCTGAGTGTTCTAATAGGGCATTCACATGTGAATTCGGCGGAGAAGAAGGCACCTTTATTTCTATTACAAGAGGTCACGACAAGCATTGCTTGTAGAAAGCCATTCCTTTGTCATCAGTGGCATTGGCAAAATAAATACAGTACAGCCAGTGGAGATGAAAGACAATGATGGATAGATGCAATCATGAAAAACAAAAAGATGCCTAAGATGATTTATAAAATTTATTGTTTAGTTTTTTATACCATCACTTTAAAAACTATATATTTTAATCCTAATTTTTTATTTACACTTAATAAAATTACATTGAGAATATTTGAAATTTGTTTAAAGGAAAAGCGTTGTCAAATTGTAGTTCTTTAACTTGGTAAAGAATGGCTGAATCCTGTGAAAAGATTGGACAAACCCGCTCCACTTTGCTTCCCTAGAGGTAGAAACTGAGCATGCCAGTAGATATCGATAGGCTAATGCAATTTTGATATACAAGTATGTGAATATATTATATTATATTTATGTAAATGAGCAAACTGCTGTTATGGTCTGCATTAATATGATGGAGAAGGTGTACCAGATCCGGACACTCCCACTGATGTGTCTGCAGCTATACACTACACCAATATCTAGATGGAACCTATAGCAGAAGAGGTTGGTGTATAAAATACATGAGGTAGACATGGCTGGCTCATATGACGGTGTTATTATGACAGAAGCTATGAAGTTTAGCAGAGGCTTATTTGTTCAAAACAAGCCAATGAGTCTGAAGACACTGGACAAAATCCAAAAGTCAGCAAACTTTCAATTTATTTGTGGAGTCCTTGGAAGCTTTGGTACCATGGTTTTTTTCCCTGGACCACACGCATTATGCAAGATGGATTCCTGTTCATATACGGGATATGAAGTCTCTTCCAAACAGCATCAAGGAGCAGTTTCATAGCTGTTGGGTGGTACAGAAGTCTCAACGAAACTTTTCCAGTATGCCAATAGACCAAGCACACGAACAGAATAACCAATTGGTTAAATGTTTTGGTGGAGCTGTTGGCTTGACAGAAAATCCATCAGCATTTAGAAGATGGATGACAGCTGGCCCTGAGCAGGCACGACTACTCAAAAAATTTGAAGAGCAGTTTGTTGAATCTAAAAGCCACAGTGAAAAACATCATGAACAGACTCCCTCACTTCAGGAAGCTTTCAAAAAAGAAGTCAATTGTCTATCAGAGGTGATAAGGTGAGCAACTGGGCATTGAACAATACCAGAAGTATGTAAAAGACGTGCTAAAGGATCGAAGTGTGCCTATTCAGCAACCAATAAAAAGGAATTCCCTAGCGTTGTTCAAAAGGCCCTTGCAAAAAAAGACCTCCAAAAATAAGGAGGCACTGGCCACCTTGAAAAGTGACTGTAATCTTTTTGGACATTTATTCATTGCCAGTAGATTTCGTGAGGGAAGCCTTGAAGATTTTTTTTCTCATGAAAATTAGCCGTGGCCACCTGCCCTTTCTGATCATGGGAAGTTACGACTACCAGCTAGTAAGTCTGATCTACTAAATCTAATTCAGGAGTATTCAAACACAGACCCTCCATCTTCCTTTCATGCTAAGATCTTTGATGGTCCAGCTGTTCTTTACATTCTTCCTACAAGTGAAGTGAAAACATTTGATGACTACTGTAACAAAGTATTCCTACTATGGTCTGACTCAGTGATACAGAATTGTGATCGACTAGATATTGTTTGGGACATTTATAAACCCAACAGTCTCAAAGAAGCAACCAGAGAAAAGCGGGGGAAGGGAATCAGACGAAAAGTTAGTGGGAAAGCTAAATTACCATCCAAATTCAAGGATTTTCTCCGAGACTCCAACAATAAACAAGAACTTATTGAATTTCTTACTCAGAGACTTTCCA
>WLWI01004545.1_pt1 | contig 11728 bp, 8 predicted proteins | sample 6701501 | NCBI WGS metagenome assembly WLWI01 (sample SAMN12718690, study PRJNA515312) | sponge metagenome | isolation source: marine sponge | host: Mycale hentscheli | place: New Zealand: South Island, Marlborough, Capsize Point | collected 2014-11-01
GTTGTTTTACCCAAAGTGAGGGGGTAAAAAAAATCGTTGTGCCCCCCCCCCCCCCCCCCCCAACCCCCCCCCCCCCCCCCCCCCCCAGAAAAAAATCCTGTATGAAACCCTGACATCAGTACATGGAACTAATCCACACATCAATACACACACAATAAACCCCTTACTTACAATAACACAACACAGAATAAGCTGGTCTCACAGCACCATTTCTTACACCACAACATCCCTTCCCCCTCCAAATCACAATATTGAACCCCCCAAACTCACAATATTGAACCCCTCGCTGGTGGTGGTGCCGGAACGTTCTCTGTCACGAGTGTTGTGTTGGCTGACTTGAGCCCGCAGCTCAGCTATCTTATTCTTCATCACACTCATCTCCATCTCACTGCTCACTGGCACCGGCCTCTTAGTTACTGCACGCACACACACACACACACACACCTTACTACAATGCTAAATTAATTAACTCGTTAAAGAGCAATGTGAACAATATTTCACTATATGTCAATCAATCTACTACTCATTAAACTGCATTATGAAAGTTTTCATACCAGTTGGCCTCCACCACCCACTCAGTACTATCTTAGAGGAGATTGAACATACACATTCCAAAGACAAGCTACTTCTAGATGAGGACACCTTTACCAAACAGTTCTAAGATGCTACCAATCTCCCACCAACAATCCCCCAATCTCCCACTAACAACCCCCCCCCCCCCAATCTCCCACCAATCTCCCACCAATAGCCCGCCAATCTCCCACCAACCCACCAAACTCACCTCCATCTGGACACTTAAAGCTGAGCTCATTCAGAGGAAGATACCACTTGGCCTCAAACTTCATACTAGTTCTACATAAAGTGTGTAATACATAAATTAATAAAATTAACACTACATCATTCAACAGCGGACTTCCCTGTCAGCGTACATGTTACATGTTCAAGTGAGACACGAGCAGCTGTCTGACTATCAGTTGTGTCACAACACACACACACACACAATCTGTCTGGACGACAATAATTCACTCATATTGCAATACTGAGTTATGGAAACATTATCACTGCACTCACTTCCTTAGTGTCATCTCATTCAAGAACTTTAAAAAACTTCTTAGAACAGAGAGAGAGAGAAGGGGTTCTTTGATTAGTACTAACTCCCAATTAAATTGATACTCCAATTGTTAATCAAGTTTTCTTTTACCTCACCACACCCAGTTAAACTGCCATACCCTTCCACCAGTTCCTCACCTCGAAGGTTTCTGTTTGGCGGATACCAGTACGTCATGAAATAAGAACAACCTGCGAACTTTTCTGATGTTGTCCGAAAGCTCCACAACCACGCCCTCTTTCACCAGTTCTCTGTTGTAACCCCCACTCAGCTCCCTGAATGCCTGGGGGTCGTGAGTGCTGGCGATAAAAGCAGACATGGCTTGAAGCGATTCACGCAGAATACGATAGTCTGAATGGTCCTTTGGAGTGTGTTGACACAGATCCTGGGGGATAAGATAAAGAGAAGAAGAAAGAAGTAAGTGTGTGAAGGGTGTATTAAAGTGAGTGTAATGGCTACGCTGTCACTGCTAGTAGTAGCCACTCCCTAATAGCCACTCCCCAATAGCCTCCAGCTATATAATCAAGGAGCAATTATCACTTCCCAGTCTTGTTTTCAAATGCAAATATAAAGCCACTGGCAATAATTTATCACTGGCTTCTACCGGATCACCCCGCCCCCACTGACAACAGTTTATGCAAATACAGCCTCTATTTATGGATCTCAACATAACACAGACTCAAGACTGCCATGAAACCACACCCACATTTAGGGCTACAGTCACTTACGTTAAGTACCAGTGAGTAGCTCTGCAGTCTCTCAATCGGTCTCCGGAGCAGCTCTGCCAGCAAATAAGAGGATAAGAAATTAGTTTGGAACTAGTCACTTAGTAAGCTTAGGTCACAGGAAACCAGAGCAGTAGAAGGCACATGAAAGATAGAAAACAAGTCTCTAAATAGTGAGCACCTGCCTCAAGGGCAGGCCTGCCTTATTTTACACCTCCTTCATATGAGAACTGACAAGGCAATAAATGGCATTGGTACAATTAACACTCATGCTTATTGATTCTCTGAAGGCTCTAACTAATATACACTACTAACTTCACCAACTAACACACACTATATTATGGACCATATTTGGTACTACAGATTTATCTACCCTAGCTACTACAGACTAGCTAACTACATACCCTAGCTACTACAGACTAGCAAACTACATACCCTAGCTACTACAGACTAGCTAACTACGTACCCTAGCTACTACAGACTAGCTAACTATGTACCCTAGCTACTACAGACTAGCTAACTACATACCCTATCTACTACAGACTAGCTAACTACATACCCTAGCTACTACAGACTAGCTAACTACATACCCTAGCTACTACAGACTAGCTAACTACATACCCTAGCTACTACAGACTAGCTAACTACATACCCTAGCTACTACAGACTAGCTAACTATGTACCCTAGCTACTACAGACTAGCTAACTATGTACCCTAGCTACTACAGACTAGCTAACTATGTACCCTAGCTACTACAGACTAGCTAACTATGTACCCTAGCTACTACAGACTAGCTAACTATATACCCTAGCTACTACAGACTAGCTAACTATATACCCTAGCTACTACAGACTAGCTATCTATATATACTACCAATTAGAAAGTAAATTTTTAGTTTTACTATAAGAGTAATATCTTTCAGTAAACAGATAGTGTATGTAGTCTAGACAGACATTAGAAGAAAGTAGTCGTGTTGTTCAATGTCTTACTTGTACTCACACACACACACACACACTACATGTGTAAACTTGAGATGTGATGGGTTGACATAGAACAAGAGAAATGCCACACCCCCACTCGGTGAGTCATCCCAGATGTACGTACCATTGATCTTGGGGATATCCGTGTTGGTCTTTGTCACTGTAGCATACACATCCTAAACAAACCAACAGATGAGCAAACAGGACACAGAAAGAAACTATCGACTAGTTCTCTGCACTTGAGAAGACAGAATACCGATATGAACATATATACCCACACCACCTTCTCCGTCATCTAACTATAAAAAATATCTTCATTCTATTCCCCTATCTTTCTAACCTGTTGCATGTACACACACCTATCCACACACACACACACACACACACACACACACACACACACACACACACACAGTTAACAGAGTCATTTGGCACCCACTATGATCCGGTGTTGTTGCTTCTATCACTTTGCATCCCAGTTCATTGAACCAACTGCTCTAACCAAACTCAGCGAATGTTGTATGCGTATGTATGTGTGTGTGTGTGTACTGATATATGATCAAATGTCTCAATATGGCTAAGTGCCTGTTGTCTTCGAGCTCTACCATGATGCTCTTCCTTTTGGCCCATCCTAGTTGGCAATGCTTGGCTCTCAAGCATAACACCTGTTCTAATTAAGAAAAAAAATGAGGGTTGAAGAGAACCCGACTTACATTGTTGGTAAGTTGAAACCCCACAATAAAGTGAAGATGAAACTGAAACCTACAGAGAACCCGACATGTTAACAAACATCCACTGGTATAAAGTACTGAAACCTACAGAGAACCCGACATGTTAACAAACATCCACTGGTATAAAGTGCTAGTTGTTATGTTTCTATTTCATTGAAAGGATGGGTCATCTTATAAACGACAGAAGTTAAATTATTTTATTCTGGCTTGTTGTGTTTCTATGGTGTAAGCTAAATACAGCTCCTTCAATAATCACTGGATGGCTGGCCTATCCAGCTGTTCAGTTTTGCTGTTATTGTGCGTGAGTGCATTTGAAAGTCCTGTGGTTTGCTTTTATTATATAGTGAAGTTGGCAAAACAAAATTTTGGGCAACATTTTTAGAAAAATGCCTCCTCCTGTCTTTCACCCTCCTTTGTGACCACATCTTCCCATTCCCCCACCTCCATCTTGTTATTCTGATTCCCCATACCTCTATGAACTTCTTGAACTGTGGGTTTTCTGTTTTGTTTCTATTCAGACACTCGACAGCCTTCTGGAACATCTCCACATAGTCCTTGTACAGCTTGAGATTCCGACACTACACACACACACACACACACACATACAATGGTCCATCATCCATCACAGTATCAAAGACAATTAGTGAGAGAGAGAAAGAGAAGTCCAGCAGGGAGGAAAAGAGTGACTGTGCTATAGTTCATTATTCATACAAGGGGAGAAAATGGTAGGCAAATTACTGCTTCAGCTTCATCGCTCGGCAATCACACATGGAATGCCAAATAAAACCAAATAAAGCATAAAAAATTACTACAAGGGGTGGGGGAAGGGGGGCAAGTGGAACTATTAAACAACAGCAAGAATTAAAAACAAAACAACAACAAAAAAACATGCAGAAAGTAGAATCCACACCTAACAATAATAAATCAGTAATAAATTTATTTACCAATACTTTACCCACTGGCACCACACCCACTGCCCTGCCAATGGCTATAATCAACAAGGCACATGCACAAAAAAACAAAAACCTCCACTTTTTATACTGAAACCACACCCATAACCCTGCCCACCATAGCTCATCTCGAAACAACTTTACACTTACAAGATCCACAAAGAAGTCACCCACACAAGAGAGGACAGACCAGTTGATCAAAATGGCCTCCAGCTGATCACAGAGACTCTTGTGCAGTGCATGAAGGTCCTCAATACGATAGAAAATAGTGTTAATATCCTTCTCTGGGATGATAGGCTGCGATACTGTCGTTCTGGCCAGCAGAGGCTTGCGATAATACTAAATCAACAACAACAACAACAACAACAACAACAATAGTAAAGATTTTGGGTTGTGTTGAAACTATAGTTACATTACTGTCAAAGGCCACAGGTTGCTTATTTCAGAAGAACCAACTAAAGTGCACTTAGAAGCTTGAGTAGGCAAAGCCAACTAACTAACTAACTCTCTCTCTCTCCCATCCACTGTAGACATCAGCACTTGCCAACCCACAGCATCTGTTCAACCATCTCATCTTTCTTCCCCCTTTTTTAATAGCCAACCAGCAACCAACATGCCAGTACTATATGCTCTGTGTCTTCAACATACCATACCCTCAGGCACATGTTCACACGTGAGTTAGTTCACACGTACGCACTCTCGCTGCACATCCATAGGAGGAAGAGAATGAGTAGACAAGAGAGCTACATTCAAGTACGGTAATCTGAGTACTACTGGAGAGAGAGAGAGTACTCAAGTTGATCGGGGAGTTCAAGCCATACATGTCCGTGTTTGTATACGACGCACACACACACACACACAAATAGAGGAACTTCCTATACATGATGTAGCTGCTCACTACCTTACAGGAAGTTTATGTCCGCTGCACAATCATGTATAATTGGTGAGCACGGAGAGCCAGTGAAATGCTAGTAGAAGCAGTCAATGGGAAAACGAAGTATGTGTGTATTATTTATACGAATGTTTCATACTCAAAATTTTCATGATTCCACTGAAAAATAATTTCAAGACATGTCATTATAAAAGATGTTTGGCTACTGGTCTTCTAATAGTGTCATCCTCAGTGGATAGACTAAGGCAGCAAACTACCAACTCTCAGTAATCTCCACCCAACCACCCAGATCTAGCACGGATCAGACACAGTACTGTTTGTACATATAACTGGAGGGATTCGAATCTAGGTTTCCTAGATAGAGTAGAGCATATGTGCATGTGTGCGTGAAGTATAAAAGTCAAAGTGGAGAATAAGCAATCGACCATGTTTCTCAACTATCGGACTTACCATTCATTCAACTTCAGTCACTACATCCACCCCCAACTATTACCACATGTGTGAGGTGTGCAGTAGAGAATGATATTCTATACAGTCACTGAAGGCTACTGAATTCAAGTAGAAATTCCCAAGACATTATCCAGCTAGTATGTTTTGAGATGGGTACACAGATCGGAATACAGGTTCTATTTATCACTATACCTTCTAAAGTTAAACAACCAACAGTGTGTGTGTGTGTGTGTGTGTGTGTGTGTGTGTGTGCCTTAGGAAGATGTTTCCTAGCTTTAGGACCCTCCAGAAATGAATCATTGAAATAGAGCATTTAAACACAAGTCCAAAGTTAACAGCCGAGTGCAGTAACCCTTACTGGCTTGTGCTGAGGAATTATAGCCCTGACTAACATCAATTGGCTTGCCCAGGGCCAAAAATTACTTCTATTTTATAGAAATTTCAATATCCTCTATGTGTCCAATTAATCATAAAGTGTGTAATGCTGATCATACTAGTGTATTATAGATACCACGGAATGAATTCAGTCAACCACCAATGGGTTAGATATACGGACAGTGATAAATACATTCAGATTGTATTAAAGTTGATATTCAAAATCCTGGTCACAACCCTTTACCAAACCAGCTCACCTCCATAGCCACTGAGAGGCATTCTATGTACGTCTTTTCCGCAGAGAGGACGCCCACTATGACGAGCTTCCTGATGACCAGCTGTTCTCCTCCGTGGACAACGACCGTGCTGTGACGCACGGGGAACATACGGGAGAGACGCGAGTCAGGAGACTGAGATAGTGAGCACATGCAGTCACAAAAAGAACAACATAACAATAATAACAACAAACATCACTCCAGCTAGATGTCAACAACATTTCTCTGAGATCAGTTGAGCTGATTCAATCCACCACATTCCTCACTCGCAAGTCATTCGTTGTGTCCCCCTTTTCACATGGAGAAAACATGGTGCATGTACATGCTCATGATAACATGTGTGTGCAAGTCTTCATGACACATGCGTGTATGTATGTGTAAGTGTGCGCGTGTGTGTGTGTCCCCGATTTGAACTTTGTAGTTTACACATTATAATTCACATGGAATAAACAAGTGAACACACACAAACACACACATGTACGATATCAACACCTGGAAACATCAACATATGGCTACACACACACATACATACATACCAGGAATTGATAGAGAGGCTCTTAGGATCTTTCCCTCAAGTCTCTCTCCTCCCCCTTCCCTCCCCCCCAGAATTTTTGTACGTAAGTTATATAGTCCCTTAGCTAAAGTTGAATTCTATGAGCAGTAAGATGTACATGACCAAACACTGATCAGTGTGAAGTAGTGCACCAAAGTAGCATGAATGGGCGTGGCTAAGCACACAGTGTCTACCACTGCCAGTAATTAATCCTATACATACTCACAAATACAAACCTTACACCCACACACACACACACACATACAGTACTGAACATCTAACCTAATAAGCACACACATCTGTATTACGACATCCATCAAACATGTATACATACATACATATATACATACATACATTCCAAGTGATGAACACATACTACTCAACTTTTAACAATACAGAATTCAAACAAGAACAAGTTGATGGTAGGGAAGAACCTGGGATTACACAGCTAGTCACAGACAGGAAAACTACTCTAACTGCAAAAAAAGTGAACTGAACAAGCTGCCTGTATTCAATACAGGGTCTCATTCAGACTACGGGAGCCTAAGATCCTTCCCCCCCCCCCCCCCCCCTATGATTTTCAGTTTCATCACATGGTTGAGGGATCTCTGTCACCTTAAAATGGATGTATATAAACTTAATACTGCAGCAGCCGTGAAAGTCATGGGATAAAATGTAGGATATTTATTGTTGCTTGTGTTGTCATTGATGTTACTGTTATTGCAATAGAAAAAAAATGTTGAGTTGTTTTATTTATTTTATTGATTTAGATTTTTTTGTTTAGCTAGTTGTAATATTTAAAACAAGTTATTTTGTTATGTTCATTTATTTATTTATTTTATTTTTAAATTTATTTATTTTATCTTTAAATTTATTTATTTATTTATTTTATTTTTAAATTTATTTATTTATTTATTTTATTTTTAAATTTATTTATTTATTTATTTTATTTTTAAATTTATTTATTTATTTATTTTATCTTTAAATTTATTTATTTATTTTATTTTTAAATTTATTTATTTATTTATTTATCGATTTATATTTGTAATACTTTTGAGCAATGGGTTCAATGATTGGTTTGGATTGGCTTTAAATTTTTAATCAAAGGAGGTGGGAAAAAAGGGGTGTGAGGTTAAATTATAGTTTGATATGTCTACCTACCCTACCTACCTACAACTAGTGTACCACTAATTGAATGTCTATATAATCAATGTCCAAGCAGCCAAGCCCGACTAAATACGTATGGATTATCAATAGACTGAGGCTAGGATTGGTAGAAATCCTTCAAAGCTGCACAGACACAAGTGTGAGTGATTGAGTAATGAGTAGGTGTGATTGTGAGGCCTCTCTTTCTGTCCAGGTGGTCCGTTGGTCAGGAGACATCATGCATTGCACACGCACACATGTACATATACTACAAGAGTGATCAAATGACCAGGGTTGTCCCCTTTTCCCCCTGTAGCTGAGCCACTAAAATGATAAAACTGTGATACGATATGTGGTTGTAATCTTGTAGATATCAAGTTTGACACTTGTTTTGAAAGTATTAAGTTACAATGTAGTTTTTAAATACATAGCTATGTATGTATTTGTTATCATTCCCAAGTAAACTCATTTTCTATAAAACTAAAAACAAAAAAATAAAATGTGTATGTCTACCGCTTGTCTTTCTTTTCAAGCACTTTGACCTCCACAAAGGCAAATTGAAAAGCCAAAATTGATCAAAAGAAGCTTTCTTTTTAAAACTCAAAAACAAAAATTGAAACCTTTCAAAAGTAAACAATGGCTAAATAGTTTCTGTCTAATATTATTGTAGTTTTTATTTTCAGCTCGGTGCATGTTTGTTCAAGTCCAAGACACTCCCAACCCCAACAGTCTCAAGTTCCTCCCCGGAGTGCCCGTGCTTCAGACGGGAACAATGGACTTCCCTAGCCCTATATCGGCACGCGGGTCACTGCTGGCTCGGCAGCTGTTCAGAATCGAGGGCGTCAAAGGCGTTTTCTTTGGCAAGAGCTTCATTACCGTCACCAAGGTGCAGTGGCGTACATAAATACGTAATTTGTTGTAATTGAATGCAGATTGAAGAAATTAAATATTACTTTTTTTTCCTGTTAGTGCGTTTGTTCGTTTCTATTTGAAAGGACATGTATTTTTGCTGTTTGCTTTGTCATGCATGCGTTGCCATGGTTCAGAGGGTGGGGCAGAGGTGGACACGAATGTAATACATGTATGTGTGTGCATGTGTCCGTAGTTAGTGAGTGTGTGTGTGTGCGTTTTAAGTGAGAGAGGTGTAGGTTACGTAGATGAATGGGCCTAATGACAGGACTGGCTGCATCAAGCTGGCTCTTTCTCACGAAGTGTCTAGTCACATCCCACAAGGTCGTGATAAGCGTGTCATCACTGAATTCATTCCCAATGTATGTCAATGTAATGCAGTGTAGGTAATTCACTGGCAAGGATGTTGCCTTAGTATGCCATTTCCTATGTACCAGTTGTGATTATTGTAACAACACTGGCCCTATTGGTATAGCATTTCCATCCCATAATTGGAGAACTATGGAGTATTGTGATAACTGCTATCCCCATGTGCAGTCACAGTTGATCTAGCATTGTTTAGTAGTGTTACACACGTAGGCGGGGAGCTTGAAATGCCTGAATGATTGGTACTCATCTCTCTGGTAGCACTATGGTTATTAGGGAATGCATGTATGTGTTAAAATATCTTAAGCAAAATAAAAGCATGAAAAACAACACATGACTCATTCACTAATTTCAATATGCCACAATGACTTTGTGAGATAGTAATCATGCACTATTTTTCCAATATGCCCCAATTGACTGAGTGAGATATATTAATACTACATATTATAGTATTACGTGCATGGTAGTTTTTGTATATACATGAATATGAGTACATAGCAAGCCAAGCAAGAACATGCCTCCTTTTTTGGCAGGCAAGTGACACACCCACTTTAAGGACGTTTATAAGTGATGTATATATTGTACACACTGTATGTTGTTGTAAGGCCATACAAGCTAGCGGAGAATGTCTGTTTTGTAGCCTTAGTTTTTCCTTCACACGTGCCGAGGTCAGTGTTCTTAGTGCAAGGTCTTCCAGAAGCAGGGCAAAGAATAAACACACTTCCGACGTGAGGAAATGCTAAGGTCTGCAATAAGAGGTGGAAATGGAGCATAGCTTCCCTCCTTATGCAAATCAACCTGGGCATCAGGACATCCTCGATTATGTGAAGTCATGCTTGTGATTGTGTGCATTTACAACTTATCCACACATGCTAGATAAATGTTCTTCCGTAGTTTTTACCTAAATGACACCTCGTGACATCTGTGACACTCTACTTCACACTGGGGAACTGTTTGAATTGTACAAGAACATTGAAAGCTGAAGGTATGGAGTTGTGGTCACTCATTGAGGTTTAAAAATAATTACAATAGTTGTAATACGCTGGAGTTCTTAGGTTGAGAAAGAGAACACATTGTTAGTGGTTACTTTGTCAATCACTTAATTATAGGGGCAGTGTACATGTGTGTTTGTGTGTTATCTACCCTGTAGACATCTGTTGAACTTGTGTTTACCTTTCTGGGATCTCTAATTTCAACATGCCTTGAGCAGTGGCCATAGCTCTATTGTATAGTTTGATTGTTGCACTCCTCCCAGTCTTCTGTATGGACTAGCCCTCACACCCACTCTCACCTTTCATCTGGACCTCTGTCTGGTGGATATTGCAGTTGAATATTTTTATGTTTGCATACAATGTCTGAGTTTAGAATAGGAGAAGGAGATAGAGAGAAAGGGGTTTAATGGTTAGTTCATTTTTTTGTGCTTGTTTTAAGTAACGATTAACTTCGTGTTCAATTATACTTGGAATGAATTGTATACATACAAATAATAACAACTACAACAATCGTTGAAACACACATACACACAAAAAAAAACAACCCGAAATAAATATACACCATGCATTCACCTCCCCTCCCCTCCCCCACTGCAGGCAATAAGAAAATCCCCTCAATTGTGATTAACCATAATATCAACTTGCTGGTATGTAGATTGTATGTATGTGTGCATAGATTGATGATTTTAATGAGTTAGTGTGTTTGAAAGCAATCCAAGCTTCTATCAGTTTGTGTCTAAACTGTATTGAATTAGTCTAGACTCTATGCCTAGGTGTAGGGGTGTGTGATATAGTAGCACGCTCTGTATTTGGGAGTTGTTGCCAAAATGGACTCCCGAAGAGTATATAATGTTTTTGTTGACATGTGTTCAACCGTTGTTATACAAGGTGTCAAAGTATGTTTTGTAAATATTGTGAGACGCTCGAGTAATTCCCTTCAGCTTATGATATGGTATTCTAGTGACTGCTGTCTCATGCAATGTGATTATAAGACACACCCATTTTAATGGGTGGAGACTGCACAGATACACTTGTTTGCCGATATTCCAAACATTTCCCCTCAAAACTACAGATTCAAATACCGATACCACTATAGGGTCAGATTTTTTTTTCAACAACATTTTGTTGGCCAAAGATGTAGGTGTGGTTGTATTGGTGCAGCCATCTGCGGTATTTTTTATTTTCAGCTGATGCAAATATCTTACCTCAGGGGTTCATTTAGGGGGGCAGGGGGTGCTTGCCCCCCTTGAAGTCATTCACCCCCCCCCCCTTAAA
>WLWI01004550.1_pt1 | contig 11714 bp, 9 predicted proteins | sample 6701501 | NCBI WGS metagenome assembly WLWI01 (sample SAMN12718690, study PRJNA515312) | sponge metagenome | isolation source: marine sponge | host: Mycale hentscheli | place: New Zealand: South Island, Marlborough, Capsize Point | collected 2014-11-01
TACCTTTTTCCCAAGCAATTGGTTGATCAATGTTGACTTCCCGGCATTGGGAGCTCCAATAATGGCCACCTTGATACACCTCTGCTCCTCTTCTGGTACGTCTGGTTCCTGCTCAGGACCAGGACTGGTCCCATCTACAGTACTGGTACTCACTTGGCTGGCTTCCACAGTTGAATGTGTAGCTATGCTCTGTTGATACTCTCTTAGCTGACTGGAATCGAAGGTTATCGAGTCCTCTCTTTCTTCCTGGCTTGCATCGTCTTCCTGCGACTGAATATGTTCAGTTACCAATGGAGGGGAGGGGTTAGTCGCTGAAAGGGAAGCTGTTTGAGTAACACGGACACCAGATCGGGAAAGATGGCCATAAATTTTACTTTCTAAAAAAATTATTTCAAAATCAAATGAAAGTGTAAAATTTGTTTATTGTATTAATTAGTTTCTATGGAGCTAATGTTTTCAGCAGTTAATATAATATAGACTATTTGCAACTACGATACTAGGTATAAACAGTACGCAGCGTGTGCTTGCAGGAAAATGATCATATTTCATAGTAATAGTTACTAGTATCCAAGATAATTACTAGTAAATGCTTGATATCTGATAAGATCAGCATAATCCTGTAATAATTGGATTAATGGGAAAACAACAATATTTTAACCACTCGTGGTAAACAAAGTTCTGCCACAATATGTGATGTTACACCCTTACGACACTTTTAGCCAATAGCAAAAAAAATTTTCATGAAGGGAAGGAGACGTTTAGCTATACACAAAGGTTCCAGAAGTCACTTCATACCTGAATACCTCCGAAGAACGTTGAATGTAAACGTCCAAAGTTTCGACATGGCAGCATACAAAGGTGCAGCACCTTTTAGCCACGCGTAGAGAGTGCCAGATACGGTCCGAAAAATGATTTATCGTATCGAAGAAGTAAAGCAGCTACTAAAATGTGAAGCAATCAAAACAGGTAAAGGGATTTCACTACACGCTTGGCGCGGGCGTTTGCTGATGATGGGAAAGTGGTGACATTTTTAGCTTGCTGGTTGAAACTTCACTATGGAGACGAAGGAAGATTTGTTTTTGTATTCCAGAGCAATAGTAAGCGAAATTCCTTCCACACTTCCAAAGGCTGCACTTCGTATGGACCAAAACTCAGAACCTGTTAACCTAGAGAAGGCCAACCAGCAACACCAGGAGTACATAGAGGTAGGTGAAATCATTATTCTTCAAAGGACCATTTGGCTTACCATACACGCATGCATGCATTGGTTGTGCAATATTAGGACTGAATACATGCAATGTTTTGGTTACACCTCCATAACTGTCCACAGGTATTCCTGCCAGTCTCCACCCACTTATATAGGTGTGTCCTATACTAGCCTCGTTAACCAGCCGTTCTTGGAGAACATTTGGTAACTTTCGCCAGGTTTCTGTGAAATGCTGGGATACAATTAATTTCATTTTTGTGGCGTCATAGACCTGCGCAATATGTACTGAGCACAACATCGTGAAACAAAGCGCGGTAAGTGTATAGAGTTGAGTAAATGTTGTCGACGCGTAAGAGTGACGTTTATGTAACTGGTCGCTTAATTGGTTATCCCAACATTCCGGGACAGTCTCACAAAAGCCTGGCGAAAGTCACCAGACGTTCACCGTCCCCTGCGCCATGCCCCTCTACGCGCAGAGAAGGGCTGGTTCATGAGACTAGTCCTATACATAGTTGTATGAATGAACCAAGGAGTTCAAGCACTTTGTGCTTATAGCTACTTTAAGCAGTTTTTTTCAAGTGTTTTCAAGTACTTTGGTAAGCAAATCAGTTGTGCTAATGCTTGTATTTAAGCCCGAAATTCAAAGCGATTGATAATCACCATTTAGCTTTAAACACTTTTAGTGAACGAGATAACAAATTTGTAATTTTTACATCAGCACTTCACCTCTGTGGATGGTATGCATGGCCCTTTGGCCTACATGGTAAATTCAGGTATTGGGCCTAAAAGTGACAATTTACAGTTTCCTTTATCTGAGAATGGCTCGAGCTTCTAACAGATAGATCCTTAGAATCTTGGGACCATTATGTTCCTTGAAGGCACCTTTAGTGCGCAACATGCGTGAAATAGTGCTTTCAAGCAGCTTAATTAAAAGTGCTGGATTGGGTGGTTAAGCATTTTTTAAACCAAGTGCTCAATGCCTAAGCACATTGTAAAGTGCTTGTACTTAACATTCAAGCACTGAAGGTAGTTCTTGAACCCATCCCTAGAATGAACCCAAAAGTAGCCAGAGTATCATTGTGTTGCTGCATGGGAAGAGGGTGGGGGAGTCATTTGGTATACCAACTTACCACGTGGCACATATTTCCTAATCTAGTGGGGGCACGTGAGCAGTCAAGCATGACACTCTAAGGTTTGGCTCCATTGAGGTGTAAGACTAATTGTGTTACCTGCGTGTGTATGTCTAGCAGTTGATCATGCTGGTTTGTCCTAATGGACCAAAAGCAGGCAAAAATCATCTTATTGAATTGGTACTTTTAAAATCTTTTTAAATCTATACTTTTCACTATCCACCCTTTGAGCATGTTTGACTATAGTTTTTAATTGCTGTATCTTTTCAAGTATTTGCTTGAATACTTGTGCATTTGATAACCTGCCCAAGGGATTTTTTTAGCCCTTTTTAAGAGGTATTTTGCCACCTCCCCTCTAAAATGGTTATACCTCCTGCATTGAGACCTTTGCCCTCTAATTTCATCAGTTTCATGGAAATGACATGCCCCTAAACTTTAATTTGACCTGAAAATACCCTATAACAAACTAAGACCAGCCTTGTACCACCACGAAATATTATCCAAAAAAATGCTACAAGTGCACATGTGCAGTGCGTACTCGAGTTCTAGTTTGAAGGACATTTATTACAGCTCTTATAACTGTCAGTTCTTAATGTGAAATCAAAGATCCTCGTATATTTTAAGTTTCTTTGAAGGTTTCATGCATTTAAATTTTAATTTGAAAGCGTGGGGACTGACCAGATAAAGATTATAATTATACTGTATGTTATGTAGCTGAGAGTTCTGTATGAAATGCAGTAGCTAATAAGCTGTTAGTAGTGGCGTGTAAAGGCCAGAGAAGTAGTCATTATGGAAGAGATAGCAGCTCTTTGTTCACGAGTGTTTTTCGTGTGATCGATTGGGCCATATCTTGTGCCTGATAAAAGCAGAAACCATGTTGTTATTATCAATTTCTGATCCTTCATAAAAACTAGATTGAAACTTTCTCACCTAAAGGGGTCTGGGGAAAAGCAAAGGAAAAACTTGAAAAAATCTTAGTTGCCGCCGCCAGGACCACTGGCTTTAGCCACCAGTGCTCTAACCACTGAGCTACGACAACCCACGACTTCCAAGACCCTCACATTTCCCCCTTTATACTGTTGAGTAGTACCGCTTGCTGCAGTCTCGTACTCAACAGACCACCAATTATGTGCCGTCAGAACACCTTTTCGGTGTCGACCAGAAACACCTCCCCCTCCGGAGAGGAGCCATAATTATTGGATTGAAAAGGCTTTATCATCACAATTCCTGGGTACGATTCCCCAGCGGCAACTGAGATTTTTCACATTTTTCATTTCCCGGACCCCTTTAGGTGAGAAAGTTTCAATCTAATCATGTTGTTGTTGTTAGTTTTTCCTATTCCCAAACACTTTTGTATAGACTTCTGGAATGACATTTTCCCTTCACTTGTGGAGATTTTTAACCAATTGTATCATTGGTTGTTTATTCATTTATTCTTGTTCTTTTCTATATCTAGTTCTTTTATTAAAAAAATCAATTACTTGTGTGCGTGTGTCTTTGTTTTTGTTGTTATTTTTTTGTGTGTGTGCATTAGAACCAAATATCAGTTTCTATACAGTACTTCCAACTTAAAGAGTGGATTTTTTGAAACTACTGTATAGAACCTCACTACAGTCATTTAACATACACATACCTTTTCTTCATCATCCCAATAATGTTTCCAATAGTAAAACTGCCTGTTTAGAGAATTGAAAATGGAGAACAGCACTTTTCTCATTCATTCTAATACATTTTATGCCTTTTTTTTTTTATGTCAATATTTTGCGGTAATTCGTCATTAAGCGTAGCTAGTTAACGAGCTATGGTCGAGCGGTAAGACAGGACTTTCCCTAACTGCAAGCGGCTGTATGGATTCTCAGTGTTCTACTAGCAGCAACAAGCGAAGGCGAAGTCAGTCAGAATTGTTATTCCCAAACACAGTATGAACTTCTGGAATGACATTTTCCCTTCACTTGTGGAGATTTTTAACCAACTTAAGCACGAGGTTTTGTATCATTGGTTGTTTATTCACTTATCCTTGTTCTTTTCTATATCTAGTTCTTTCATTAAAAAAATCAATTAACTTGTGTGCGTGTGTCTTTGTTTTTGTTTAACCAGCAACAATGGATAACAAATGAAACAACAATAGTCTTATTTTAAACAGGCATGGATACTTTGGGGAAAATGTGGGGGAGCATTGCATGTGGTTGAATTCACATTGAGATCAACAGTAGCCAACAAATATGTGACTGGCATAACTTACCTGTGAGCTAACCCACTGGCCAGCCTTGAGCTGGAAATGGGCGTGACCTAACCCACTGGCCAGCGGTCTGCTGGAAATGGGCGTGATAGGCTAAACCCACTGGCCGACAACGAGCAGGTAACGGGCGTCAGAGAAACCCGCTGGCCCGCAACGTGACAGAAATGGGCGTACCCCGTAATGCTATAGCAATAATACTGACTATGATTGTCGAAGCTCGGTAGCTTATCGAGCATGACAGTGTCACAGTGTATCAACAATAGGTACCAGAGCTCCCCCAAATTATCCCCAAGTTTAATGTACCAGACAATTACCATTAGTAACCGCTAGCAATCCTAGCTGCTGACCCACGGAGAAGATCCGGGGAGGTGCGAATATAGGTCTGGTAAGCGTTGCTTTTCCAGCGACCCAAGGTTTTGACCAAGGTGATCAGGAAGACCAGCAGCTGCAGCCGTAGTTGCAGCGCCTATGCGGAAACTGTGGCTACTATATCCAGTGGGGTCAACACCAGCAGAATGGAGGAGAACTCGGAGCATGAAGGACACCCTCCGGCGTGTAAGAAAGCGTCCACACTGAAGCACAAACAAAGGTCCGTTGCGTGAGTGGTTCCTTTTACACAAGAAGGCTCTCATCGCGGCCACTGGACAGGTTGAGGTTCCTGTTGGTCCAATGACCAACGTCACAGAGTGACCAAATCTGTCAGTTTTAGATCGTCTAAGCTGCATCCTAATGGACTCCTCCCTAATCTGAGTACTCGACCACGATAAATAATATCTTGGATTGAAGTGGCATGACGATGGCGAAGTATACTCACTCGCACGTAGAAACCCATAAAATGCCGGGAGTAAAGGCCGCCCAAAACATTGCCCGGTCTCTAGATGCCAGATCAGACTGGTGCAGCTGAGTCTTTAGGGTGACGAGGAGAGCGGGAGTTATATGGTGTCTCTGCAGAGGCTTTCGGGCACTAGACCTCCTGATGGCTGTCAGGAGGTAGTGAAGCAGAGGGGCGTTTTTGGTTGGATCAGCAAGCCCGTTCTCGATATGAAGCATCCTAATACCTGAAAGGTAAACCATCACAGTCCGGTGAGAGACAGACTGTGAAATGTGGGTGCAAAAATAACAAAGGGTCGTTTCAGAAGCTGGGAGGGAAGGGAGATTAAATTGGTTGCAGAATCGGCGGTACGATGATATGCCAACTTGATATGTGCGCCTGGTGGAATGAGCCACGCCCCTGGCCTGGAGGCGAAGGAGCCGTCTTGTCAGCAGAACGTCAGATTGGCAGGGATGGGTGTTGGGTAGGGGCTGACCTCGGGGGCCAGTGCACAGAAACGAGGCAACTGCAATCGAGATAGAGCATCAGCAATACAGCTATTGGTACCCAGGACATGTCGAATCAATACATTAAAGTTATTATGTGCAGCCACCAAGAAGAGAGCTCGCACGAGGTACATAAGGTCTGAACAACGCGACAACCCCGACTCCCAGATACGAACAATGGCGAGGTTGTCGCAATGAAACAAAATTCGCTTCCCTGACCAGTGAGAGCCCCAGACTTCACAAGCTATAACTATGGCATACAACTCCTTCCATTCGATGGGTTTGGCAGCCAGATGAGGGGGCCAGGGCTGACTAAACCATGCACCATTCCAATAGCCACCGAACGCAAGAGTTCCCATCGGTATAGAGCTGCAACTCAGATGCTGGGGTCCAAGTTGGGTCAAGGAAGAACGCCACACCATTCCAAGATGAAGCAAACTTCTTCCACCACAGAGCATCCTGTAATGCCTCATCACTGATGTGGATCAAACTGTCCATGGTGGAGTGACTGTGAGCCAGGTCAAGAAGCCGTCTCAGAAATATCCTACCAGCAGGGATAACTTTACAAGCAAAGGCCAACTTGCCCACCAGGGAAAGGAGCTGTCGTTTAGTGCAAGATGTGTCAGTGAGATGCAGTGAAACAAAGAGCTCCAGTTCCTCCAACAGTGACTGTAATTTGTCCTGTGGAAGCCGTGCCTGCATAAGGACGGTATCCAACTCCGATACCAAGAATAATCATCTGAGTAGAGGGACCTATCACCTTCTCTGGCTTCAATGGAGCCTGCACAGCATCACACAAACATAGTATATCATTCAGTGTTAGAGTACATTCAAGTGTATTTGCTTTACCAGCGAAGAAGAAATTGTCTAAATAGTGGAATAAATTAGAATTGCCAAAGTAATTAACTAAAATCCAGTGCAAAGCATCTGCAACCATGTTGAAGAGATATGGTGCAGAACGCAAACCAAAAGGGAGACACTTGTCTATGTAGTATTGGCGCTTCCAATAAATGCCTAACAGGTGCCAATCCTCGGGGCGCACAGGGCACAATCTAAAAGCATTTTTAAGGTCTATCTTGGCCATAAGTGCCCCTTTTCCTAATCTATGACATATAGCAATTGCATCATCTACAGTACTATATTGTAACGAAAATTCTAAAGGATCTATGTAATCGTTAATGCTATTGCCTATCAGTGCCGATAAGTGATAATGAGTCTCCATGTTCCATCTTTCTTTGGAACCACTCCAAGCCCAGAGCAGTGAATATTAGTGTATGGTGCAGAAGAGTAAGGACCTGCCATGCGATTTTCAGCTAACTCCTTCCGGAGAGCTTCGTCAACAATGTCAGCATGTTCTAGGGCAGAAGGCAAGTTCTTAGCTGTAGCTGGGGTGTGGGGGGCAGAATAGCAAGTATTAAATGGGTAAGGGATTGAATAAGGCGGGAGACGAAAGTATTATCAGGATGGTGCAGTAAAATTGCGCAAAAACCTGCGGTCGTAATGGTGTATGCACTCTGTGTTTACACACAGGGTGTGGGCTAACGACTCTGCTTGGGACAGGATTGCTTAGGATGTCCTCCGAGCAGGCATGCAAGTAGCGACAACTGGGGCCACGAAAACAGGACCCTTTCCTGTTCCATATGCGACAAAACTCTAGTTTATTAGATGCAGGGAGTAGTACAGACGGAGTGTTTTTAGCAAAAGTCAGTTGAGGGCAGTCTCGTGCAGTATGACCAGCGGTATTACAAACGGGACAGGCACGTCTGGCGTACTTGACGTAGCCATGAGTGGGCAGTCTGAGGCCAGATGGTCCGGATTGCCGCAAGTAAAACATGACGGTTTACTCCTGGTAGCGTCAGCAGACAGCCAGGTAACTATGAGCTCAGGGTCGGTATCGGACCACTTCAACGAGGAGTTAGATGACAACTTTAGTCGAAACTGTGCATCATACTGAAACCACGCGTATGGCTTATGTTCAGGCCAACTGACTGAACAACCGCCACAGGAATGAACATAATTATCATCACCCATAAACACTTCAACGCACCTTTTGCCATTGAAACTTTATCTTTGGAGTTGACTGCGCAAGCAAAGTTCGCTTTTAGTCTGACCCAGGCCTGCAACGACGGCATCAGTATCCGTCTTCCTGGCAGCTACTAGCGCGCGAGTGTGATTGGCTCTGGTTAAAGCCTTGGTTAGAGCTCTGGTCCTTCGCCTTTTAGGGTCACGTGAGCTTGAGGATTACAACCCTCAAACAGCTTAAATCGTCTGCTGGCACGTGTAATAAAAGTCTGATAACGGAACAGCTCTGGCGCTAGTTCTGGATTGTAAGACGTGCGAACGCCTGCATATATACTCCAAGCCTCTAGCCACGTGTCCAGACATGTGATGGGTCTCGTGCGAGCTGCTTTTCTAGAATTAGCCACCCTGGAAGAACTACTGTCAACGGTTAAATGGTCCCACACCAACGGTGATAACACCACAAACTTACCACGCCAGATGTCATCCCTAAGCTCTTACGTGGTACCGGTAGATCTACCCGTTGATCGTGGTGTCTGTGGGTGTGGCGATGACAGGTGTGGTGATGTCGGCGATGGGAGCTGCTCCTGGACCTACTTCTTGAGGAGCTGTCAGAAGATAGCGAAGAGCTGCTGGTAGAACTGGAACCTGATTCCCAGTTGGAGCTGCTGTACGATGATGCTGTAGGAGACCTACGCCGCCTGTGGTGGTGAGAGGGGCGATGGCAGCCTTAGAGGAGGACTTGTGGGCGTGTCTGCCTCTACTCCTGCGAGTCGAATAGTGCCTCTTATTTCGGGAGTGATGAGAGGTTTTGCGACGGTGTTGTGAGCGTCACGCTTCAGAATGCATGGATCTGTGGCGAGATGATCTCTGGCCATGAGCCATGGCTGAGGTGAACTGATCACTGGAAGGACCAGGGAGTGAGTTCCCAGCTGGAGGCAGAGTTGAGAGGTTGAGAAATGTCTCACTAGATCTGGTTGGAGGCAATGACTCCGATCGGGGCACAATATATCAAAGTCACTGCTACCTTGAGTGGACAACCCATCTGAATCATACTGAAGGTAAGCCGCTTCACAATTGCCACTTTGTTGCCACCATGGGACAAGTGGAACTGGTCCAGCTGGAGTTTCAAGGTGGCCAGAGGCAGTTTGGATATCTGTGCTATGGACATATCCTGTGAAAGAATAGGCTCGGAAACCCTGGTGGTGGCTCTACGTTGTGACATTGGTGTAGAGTAGTTGATGGGAGCCAGTAAGGCAGCAGTGGTAAGATTAGGATGGCTAGATAAAACCAAGCAAGAAAGCAAGAGAAAGCAGTCAAGTAGCTGTGGTAGCTGAATGAGCAGCTGGAAATTACTGGAGTACACGTGTTAGTAACTATACCTGCCATTTCACTGCCACCTTTGACCCTGCTGGCTTGCCTATGGTTAACTACTTCACAAGTGTAACATATTACTTATTCCCTCTATCAAACTAGTCTACCACAATTTTATACCTATAACCTAGGTTTATGATACCACCATAAACTACAATATTTTGTTTTGTGTGTGTGTGTGAGTGCATTAGATCCATGTTGACAAATATCAGTTTCTATATAAATTCCCAACTTCATTTTGCAGGGAGGTTGAGCATACTATAGTCGTTGCCTTATTATTTCACACTAGTCTGAGTTTACAGAGACTGGATTATCTACTGTTAAGAATGTGTTATATTGATACCCCATTAAGCAACAATAAATGAAAAACAACAACAAAATGGACTAATCACATAGTTTCTGAAACACTAGAAGTCTGGTACAATCTGCTACATGCACGAAACCATCCTGATCAACAAACACTCCACATGGTTTCATTAGTTGGCCTTCTTCTCTCTCCCTATAGCCAATGGTTGACATGGGATTCCTTCCCCCACAGCCAATGGTTGACACGGGATTCCCTTCAGTAGTGAAAACATAGACTCCATTATAAAAAACCGCTCCACCTTCAATGCAAACGTACACATACTGTCCAGAAACACATATTCCACGCAGTTTGGCAGAGAGAGCATTGCTACCTGGAAGAATGTTGAAAGAACGCAAGGTGCTACCCTGGATGCTGAAGACTCGGACATAATTCTTGTCCCAATCGGTGACAAATAAATTATTTTCTGAATCTGGAGATACATCACGGAATTCTCCCATACCACGTCCAGTGATCACTCTTTTGAACTTTAGGTTTTTGTCATAGAGCATGATTTTCCCCTTGTGATTTCTGGGACAGACAGCCACTTCTTCTCCCACAACTGCTAGACCCAAGTTACCGATGGCCTTAAGAACCAGTTTCCCCTCACCATCCAGTTTCACGAGAACGTTCAGGTGATACACAGTGAAATAAATATAATCATCACTGTCGATGTCAATGCCAACGACAGAGTAATTGTCAAGTTTGAGGTGATTTCGACTAACGCTGCGAACTAGTTGCTCATCCTTGTAAAACACGATAGGATGTTCTAATTGCTTTCCCACTACCGTCAGTCCTGAGGAATTCTCCGTTACGTCACTAGTGAGTGCAACGTCGTACAAAATTCTCACTGGCTTGCCTAGCTGAGGTGGTGAGATGTCAACATTCACTGAGAAAGGACTGTTGGGGATTTGCCGCCTGTCTACCAATACTGTCAGTTTGTGACGCCCGCAGTAAGTTGGAGTGTATGAGACTTTGTAGCAGCCAGACTCAGATGCTTGATCTACGTCGCACTCAAGCTCATGGTTATTACACAGTGATTTAATGACGCAAACTATCGCTGTATTCCTGTGTCTAGCTGGTTTACCATTTATCAGAGTTTTGGCAATCACAGTAAATTCTGCAGCCTGGTCCACGGTTGCTCTTCTAATTCCCTCACCAACCACTGTACGCTTGGTAATGTCCATAGGAAGCTGAGTCAACTTGGCCTCTTCCTGGCAGATCTGACGCACTTTATCACAGCATTTCACCTCCACGCCCACATCTACATCCTCTTGTGGCACGATGTTTTGCAATGAGCTGTTTCGTTCATGGATACTTTTGATTTGATTGCTGATCTTACTGAGCGTGCTCATAAACTCATAGTCAGTTTTGTGTGCCACACTTCTCTCTGTGTAATCTACCACACTTTGGACCTCAGCGTTGGCTACAGACAGAGTACTTTCTTGTCCTGTTAATTTATCCACTTTTTCTTGTACTTGCCCTTCTGCCTGCTCTAGTAACTCCTTCCTGCGTCGCTCCACAATCTCAGCTAATTCATCAAAAGAAGAGTTAATAGTCTGTGCCACGCCCACACCCTGAGCCTCCACCCCCTCCCTGGTGTTCTTCACCTCCTCTAGCGCTTTTAGCAGTTCGTCCCCTACTTCCTTTAGGGGGTTTAACTCCTTGATGATCCTTCTCCTCATCTCTGAAGCAGCTACTACATTGAATTGAAATGTGTGTTCTTTGTGATCGACTATGGTGCAGTCTCTACAGATGGGGATGTCACAGCAGAAACAATACAACTTCAACTCCTCGTTATGCACTCTGCACATTTCACTCTCTGCACCATCAGCTTCAACAATGGCTTCAGCCTTACCTTCTTCCTTCGAATCACGAACAGATACGAGACCTTCCCATATAGGCTTCAATCTACCAATGAAGAAAGAAGACTTCAATCCTTCTACACCTTCTTCAGGGAGAGTGACCTTACAGCGACATTCAGGACAGTGGAATGGCTCATCAATGCCTGTCCTGAGGGCCAGTTTCAGGACACACTGCTTGCAGTAGTAGTGGAGACAAGGAAGGATCTTAGGATCAGTGTAG
>WLWI01004551.1_pt1 | contig 11713 bp, 10 predicted proteins | sample 6701501 | NCBI WGS metagenome assembly WLWI01 (sample SAMN12718690, study PRJNA515312) | sponge metagenome | isolation source: marine sponge | host: Mycale hentscheli | place: New Zealand: South Island, Marlborough, Capsize Point | collected 2014-11-01
GGGGGGCCCGGCGGCAGGGGCGTGCGCCGTGGAGCGGGGCCGGGGCATGCCTAAATAGTCCCTGGATGTATTTATTTGTCAGAATGCATGCATGAAAGTGTTACAGTTCTCATTCTGTCTGATTTATTCAGTGATTCATTTATTCCAGATGGATCTAGAAAACATTTGCCTTTCAACATTTTAGGAGTAATATAAAATAAAAGTACCAATTATTCAAATTCTTTTACAAAATGAAAACTAAACATTTGAACAGTATGTGTGCACCACTTACTGGACACTGCTCCTCCTGCATTTTTTAGTCACGTGACCATTAAAAAAAACTCATTTACTGATTTCTATCTTGGTAGTAGAGGTAGTTATTTTTATGATGTTTCTTGATGTGACTTTTTAAAAAATAGCTGGCGCAATGGCCTAAAAATATGCCTGGGGTGATGTTCCAACTATTAGTATAGTGGCATGGAAGTACTAGGGCTGACTATATTTGGTGGTAATATTATTATTAGAGCAATAATGGTCCAATCTCTGCATTGTCACATCTATTTATTATGGAGACTACAATTATACTATCCATTATTTTGAGATTTATGCCTTGTAGTATTGTATTGTAGTCAGCAAAGATTGTCGCTACATTGAACGCCACTAATTGCTGCAATAAATTGTTGTTGTTGTTTTTTGTTTACTTACTAACTGCGTACCATAGGTTTTTGAGGAGTGAACTGTTGCTTAATTTAAAATTTAAAAATGTTTTTAAAGTTATCTTGTACAATGTGTATGTGCATGTTTTAAGAATGTAGCTAATATTAGATTTTCATTATTTTTAAGAACTTATTTGTGTGTGTTTTCATTGTGAATAGTGGTTTTAGTTCCATTATGGTTCCTTTGCAATCATCCATGAATGTAACTTTGCCGGGAGCTGGGACCAGAGGTGTCCACAACCCTTTTCCAGGACCTCAGCCCACCATTGAACAATTTGATGACAAGGTAAAGCTAAGGCATTGATATGTAAGGATTATATAATTTGAGAGCTTTCCAGTGGTATTAATCATGGATGCCCGACTCTTCATTGTTGTTGTTGTTGTTGTTTTATTTTGTTACTTACTCGACATCATCGAGAGTAAAAGGGTACAATAGCATATTTATTCTGTTATGATCTTCAATTTAATACTTGTATATACATTAGGTAGAGGTGCTGAGTTCATTGCAGAGGCCAAAGAAAATAACAGTGCTGGCTAGTGATGGATGTTCCTACGTATTATTATGTAAACCTAAAGTAAGTATATTTTATACTGTAGTAACTATTGATGTAATTCAGGAGCTATAGGTGGATGAAATGCTTTCAGTTGATGATTCAAAGTTTCATGCTGCTGTTTTGTCTGGTTTTCCTATGAGTCATACACCATTTTAGTTCTAGAATTATTATGCATGAGATAAGGAGTTGGCTGCTAATTTATGAAGATTAGTACTTGTTTGTTAACTTAATTGGTCACTGTAGTTCAGATTGAAGCCTAGCTATTTTGTCTGTAATTCTAGGATGATTTAAGGAAAGACGCAAGACTCATGGAGTTCAATTCTCTGGTCAATAAGGTACATCATCACCATATTTCCGTCATGCTCCATTTCCTGAGTTTTCTATATGCAGTGCCTGAGAAAAGATCATGAAAGCAGGTTGAGAAGATTACACTTAAGGACATATGTAAGTCTATACTCTTTCCACAGTGGTCTGGGTTATATTATGTTTTATATGCATGGTGACGTCAAAAATAGGTCTATATTAGTGCAGTAAAGAATATTCTGATATTTGTAGACAATAGTTGTATCCTGACGTTCTTAACTCTCAATGTGCATGCATGGGGAGGGTTGTAGCAGTCCATTCTGTTTTCATTGCACACACTATATTGATACCTGATCACATACGTTAAATTAATTATTCTTTTGGTCAGAGAAATAATTTTGTAATAGCTAGTTTATATATAGTTATAGCACAGAAGGTTCACACCTTTTGTGCTTCATTATAACTATTAGCCAACCATACTGCGTGCAGCACTAGTATAACCTTTTCAATTTTGTATTTATAAGTTAATCTTTGAAAATGGTAGAGTTATGGCCTAGACAAGTGGGTTGTAGGTCCTTGTGAGCTTGATTTTTAGTCAGCTCTCTCTCACTCTCTTTTAGTGGGCTATATTTGATCATTGTAATTCCCTGATTGTTCAATTGTTTTGGTTGTAGGCAGTTATACCTCTGAATGAAGAATGTGGTTTGTTGGAATGGGTTCCAAATACTCAAGGATTCAGAAACATTTTATTGAAACTCTATCAGTGAGTACCTTAACAAGTGATATTCTGGTAGGATTTAGTGTTTGATATTATAGAGAGAAAGGAATTTTGATGAGCAGCAAAGAAATAAAGGAAATAGTGAAAAATGCTGGCAACGACTTAAGGTGAGACATTTGTTGTTACCAAACTTAATGTTCTTAATTATATGTGAACTAATAGCCGCAAGAAGGAGTCTTTTTTGACAAAGCTTCTTCCCAGGTAGGATAGTGTAGAGTAAGACTTTAAGTATTATTTTAATTATTATGTGATATTGTGTTGGCTACAGGCATCCTCCAGTATTTGGTGAATGGTTTATGAGGACTTTTTCAGATCCCACGTCGTGGTAAGTTTACTTGTGCATTAATTACATCAGAGTTGGTGCAAGAAAAATAATAACAAAGCCATTTGCATGTGGTGGACATTCAAGTGCAAGGCTAAATATCTGAGGAGGAAATTTTTACATTAGTCTCTTCAAGTTGAGCTTGCCTCATAAATTTTTTTAATTATGTTTGTTCGAATGGATAGCTACATATCCAGGGTTTGCATATTGAAAAGCCTGCATCAGCAATAAATCCAAAGCCTAATTAATTCTTCCTACTGTAGAGCCGAAACAATGAATTTCAGGAGAATTCTCTGAATTTACACATAAGCTGTAAATGAGAATATGGAACTTGATTTGTCAGACTTTAGTACACGCAGTTAATAATTTACGGCATATTTAAAACTATACAAGCAGGATGGATCTTATTATTCTTACCCTTTCCTGATCTGGAATTATTTAGCAAGTGCATGCAGTTATGCTATATATTTACTTTGATCAGATATAAAAGTTCTACGTGGTTTAATATTTGTCCTGAAACTTTACCCGGCCACTCTCAGATTGTATAATAGTTAGGCGCTGCCTCGGAGGGACCGTTATTAGGATCCCGAAGGCTATAGGTTGTAGCATTCCCGAGCACAGTGAGGGCGCTACTTAGGGCCTGAAAAACCCTAAAAAGTGGTACTTCATGACGGCTGCACAGTGCCTAATTAATTTAGAACGTAGCGACTGCTCCTAACAACATGACACTATGCGCAATCGGAGGGACACTAAGTGTCCCTGCCCTCAAAGTTAATAGTGTCCCTCTTTGAAGGACCTAAGCAGTTTAAAGTTCCTCTGTCACAATACAAAGACTACAGTAGCTATGTTCTAATCATAGTAGGTATCAACTTCAATTCTAAATGTTAACGTTAGTTTTGAATGAATATAATATACTGACTGTAAACTGTTATAAGTATTGTTGTTGTTGTTATTGTTGTTATTGTTTTAATGCCAGGTTCTCTAGTCGGCAGGCGTATGCTCACACATCAGCAGTGATTTCTATGGTGGGTTATGTGCTCGGACTAGGAGATAGACATGGAGAGAACATTCTCTTTGACTCTACCAGTGGGGACTGTGTGCATGTGGACTTCAACTGCCTCTTCAACAGGGTAAAATAATCTATTGATAAGCCAGCCTTTAGCAGTATTTGATCCTGGTTGTTATCTCATAAATTAGTTGTTGTTGTAAAATGTTTTGGTTGATTTTTTTTGGTCTTTTTTGTTTGTTGTTGTTGTTGTTGTTGTTGTTGTTTTTACTTATTAGTTGTTTACTTGTAGGGTGAGACTTTTGATGTTCCAGAAGTGGTTCCATTTCGATTGACACACAACATGGTTCATGGTCTAGTAAGATGTCTGACAATCTATTACAACAGCTTATTTATGTTCTGATAATAACGGTCTGTTTAGGGAGTGACAGGATATGAGGGACCCTTCAGGAAGTCTTGTGAAGCTGCTCTCAATGTGCTGCGACAAGAGAGTGATGCGCTAGTATGGTGAGCAGTTATTATATTGGTAGTAATGTTAAATCAGTGAATGTCTACTTGTAGTGTTCTAAAAACATTCATTCATGATCCACTGGTGGAATGGGAGAAGGTAAAGGGTCGTCCAACTACTGCAGAATCTACCAATGAGAAGGTGCATTGTTACTTTATGTATTACTGAACAGTATTAGATTTTTTTAAATTTACTTTTCTGTTACATAGCTATGTTTATTTATTTATTTATTTATTTTTTAGTTTTTTGTAAGCAGTTGATTGTTTGTTCATTCATTTAAAAGTAATTTATTTTTTTATCTGCAGGCTATTAAGATTGTTCAAGACATAGAGCATAGACTACAAGGGAAGTTATCAAACAAGAAAGGACTTCCTTTATCTGTAGAAGGTCATGTGCATGCTTTGATTCAGGTATGTGCAAAGGTTGGTTGTGTTGACTGATTTGCTTCAGTGTATGTATGTATGGCAGGATTAATTTAGTTTTTGTTTTTGTTTGTTGGCTGTTTATGGATTTATTTAATATGTTTGACTGTAAAGCTGGTTTCCTATCATTTAAATGACTATTTTATATGTTTAGGAAGCAACAGACATCCAGAATCTTTGCCGTATGTACATAGGCTGGGCTCCATTCATGTAAGATAAATTCAATCGAACAAAACAAGCAACTATCAATGTATCATCCTCAATGTACTATTGTATAATTAAATCTATTTCAATTAACATGATAAATAGAAATGCTAGAGTAATGCACACTGTTTGCTGAGTGTGAAATCAATACCTACATATCATAGTCACAGTCTTTTTTCTGCTACATAGCTCAATACCTGTATTAACCCTTTATGAAACATTATTTTTGCTTTTTATACTTAATCCAGATATAAATGATGTAAGTACACATAATATATTTCATTGCTTGAGATATATGTTGAAAGCTCAGCTACATATATATGAAACCATAGTTGGTATGCAACAAGAGAAAACTACAGGGTGTGTGTGTATGAGCTAGCTATATCCAACTCTGTTTTTGTTGTTGTTGATGTTTTGCTTATTCCTCTTTAGGTTTAGTGGTAGGAAATCTACTTTACGTACATCTCAAGTCTTGTGACAACAACATTTTCGTTACGTTTAGCATTGGTGCACAGTCGAGCCTCCACAGGGTCACTGGTAGGTACAGTTAGCTCTGTGTGGAACCACGGTGGGTTGTTGGCAGTGCAGCAAGTGCTATTTGCACTGCATCCTAGTCCATCCCAGACAGGATTGTCAGTGTAGTACTGATTCTTGGCCGTAGCTAGTGTAGGATTTCCTGTGTCACAATAGTAGTTGTTCCCTATGAAGGAAGGAATAACTTCAGACCAAGGTCTAGTAGAATCTATGCACGGACAAGATGATCGGGTACTTGAAGATAGTGAGGAGGTGATTGTGAAGGACCAGATATGCATCCGGGATCCATGCCTACCATATGTCAAGGAAATACCATCCAAATAGTTACCTTCAAGACCTTGACCGTCTCGAAATAAAGCACTAAATGCATCAGGACCACCATACTGGACTGCAGTAATTCTGCCACACACTTGAGAGTAAGTAAGCCCACCAGTGTGGAAGACAACCGAGCTACAGGAACCTGGTTCCAGAGTCCTGCATCCCCTGAGGTTTCCAGCAGTAATTAACTGCCAGGCTTTGGGGCAGGTCTGTGAAGTATCATTAATATTTAAATCGGCTACTATAACCCAGTCTGTTCCACCACAGTTCTGAGGACGGCCAAGTCTGTTGTTGAGAGAAGAATTGGCAACATTCTCTAAGTAGTTGCGGATATGAGCAGCTGCAACTTCACTAGTAGCATTCTGAAGGTCTATACAATTGCCAGGACGTCCAAGTCTGTTGTCGAGAGATGAATTGGCAACATTATTCTCCAAGTAGTCACGGATGTGGGCAGCTGTATCTTCACTAGTAGCATTTTGAAGGTCTGCACAATTGCCGGCGCTTGTTTGGCGTAGCAAAAAAACTTGTGCCCAAAAAGGACAGAAAAAACAGAACGCTAACAGTGAGCTATGTTTAAACATTTTGATTCTGAAATAATTTTTCAATAACTCAGCTATTTCAGTCTTCTGAGTGAGTTTTTCCTAGGGAAGTTTATTTTAGTAACAAACTCTTGTTTGACCAAGTTTATTTTCAACACTAATTTGTAGGAAGGAAGCATGTTATTTCGATTGCATGGTACAAAGAAATGTGTGGAGGCTACATAGACAGACTTTATCCCTGAACCCTCAGGAAAAAAAATGTTTGAAATTTATTTTACTGGTAATCCTCCAGTAAAACAGATTGCCTAGCAACTTGCCATGCTCTTCACAAGATCTGTTATGCTTCAAATGATGAATGATAGCTAGACATGCGCTGGTTTGTATTTAGCTAGCATCATTAGTGCTACAAATAATCCTTTATATGTAGGCCTCAAGGTATACAGTACCTTTTCATGATGGTGATGAGTAAAAGTTTATTTGATGTTTGTTTTTAAGCACCACATCAAGTTGCGTATTATAAAGTATTTACTCTATCAGTTGAGACAATTATTTTCTACAGTTTTTTTACATGTTGAGTATTAAAGACATGTTATTGTCATAGCACACACACGTACATGCAAATGTATATGTTCACATACGTATAGATACTAAATGGCCAATGAATTTTCAAGTAAATATTGTTGCTTACGGCTTACAACAATGTCAAATAGCGCATTAACTTACCACTGCCACTAACTCGAATAAAAGTGAAACTCCGGTAAGTTTTTAAGCTTTAACTGCACCCACAAAGAATTCAATTTCTAGGATGATATGGGTAATGATTGATAAAATCAATAAGTAAATTGTGCCAATGATTGGAGACAATCTATCACCATGTTAGTCTCTTATGCACTTTTTTCTCCACTGTGTAAAGGTGTTGAGATTAGTGCCTGTCCAAAAAAATGTTTTAGTATCACTACCACTTCTATTTAATTTGTCATAATATATCTACTATACATGGCTAGTAATAGCAACATCATATAATGTAGCCACTAACTTCCTCCTCGAGTACAATGGTTGAATACTAACTCACTTGCAATGTGCTTTTAAAAAAAAAGTAATGTAAGTAAGCTAGTCCTTGTAGTATTAACAAGCAATTTTATTTTATTTTTGTCCTTTAAGGTGACAGAAATGCTGTCGTACATTGCATAATCAGTGGTATGGATATTATAACTTCACAATTTAGTTCCTGTCAAAATTGCAGTACTGTTTTATTTGAAGTTTGAGACGTGACAGGAATCATGTTGTTTAATCACATTAAGACAAACAGTGCTGCAAGTTTCTAAGGTATATTCATTGTTCTACACATTCTATTAGCTAAACGAACTAGTGATTCAATCTTTTATATTAATGATTAGTGTTGCTTGTAGTGAAGAAAAATATATCTATTTTACATAGATTTCAAGTCTTGTGACTACCACGTCTTCAGTATTAAGATTAGCATTGGTGCACAGTCGAGCCTCCACTGGGTCACTGGTAGGTACGGTTAGCTCTGTGTGGAACCACGGTGGGTTGTTGGCAGTGCAGCAAGTGCTATTTTCACTGCATCCTAGTCCATCCCAGACAGGATTGTCAGTGTAGTACTGATTCTTCTTGGCCGTAGCTAGTGTAGGATTTCCTGTATCACAATAGTAGTTGTTCCCTATGAAGGAAGGAATAACTTCAGGCCAAGGTCTAGTAGAATCTATGCACGGACAAGATGATTCGGAACTTGAAGATAGTGAGGAGGCGATTGTGAAGGACCAGATATGCACTCTGTTACCTGGACTGCCATGGGTCAAAGAAACCCCATCCAAGTAGTTCTCCTCGAGTCCTCTGTGGTTACGGAAATTAGTAAAAAATGCATCTGGACCACCAAACTGGATTGCAGTTATTCTACCACAAAGCTGCGAGTACGAAAAGCCAGTGGGGAAGAAAACTGAATTGCAAAATTCAGGTCTGACGTTGCCACATCCTCGAATTGTTCCAGATGACTTGAGTTGCCAGGCTTTGGGGCAGGTCTGTGAAGTATCACCAAGATTTAAATTAGCAACAATTATCCAGCCAGTTCCATTACAGTGAGGGTATTGGGGTCCGAGTGATGGTTGGATATCTGATAGGTAGTCTCTCACATGTGCAGCTTCAACTTCACTGGTGGCATTCTCAGGAACTTCACAGGTTCTTATCCCAGTTTGGCTAGACTGAGCTTTGATTGGATTTAGTAGAACTACAAATAGTAACACAATAAGCTGGTAGTACCGTTGCATTATTGTTGCTCGTTTTTTGACTTTGAATAGCTATATTAAGTTTTGTGGTTACTTTTATAAAAGAAAATAACTTTTTTGGCTTCAACATTGTTAATGATGGGAAGTTGGAATTGTAATTTACTAAATATAATAGTTGGCATCACTAAGCATACACTGACAGTTGTCATCTGATAAAGAAGTTTCTTCATTAAGTAACCGAGCATGTGGTGCTATTCACAGTCAGATAAGTAAAATCATATTTTCTTTTTTTATCTAATGATGTTTTGGTTGCTAAAATTTTGACTTTTACTTACAAATAACTCTAAAGGAATAGCAAAACAAGAACAAACTACATTAAATATTCTTATGGCACTTGCTAATTCAGTCAATCTCGGCTGAAATAATTATATATAGCAAAATTTTCTATCACTTGCTATATATTAATTCCATCACTTTATATTATAATTATTGCCATGTCTGTAGGGCAATACCACCTTTAAAAAATTGATGATTCAGTACTTTTGTTAGTGTCTATTAGGTCCTAGCTAGACTTACTTGCTCATTGCAGAGCAATGGCTACCCTTGCGCGGGGGTCTAGCTAGCTTTAGGAGGTGGCCCGGTGCCCAGAGAAGCTCATGCGGTAAAGATCGCTCGTTCCACAAAACTTGCGGATATAATCAACTTCGAGCGGAAATTCATTAAGGTCACACCCACTCAATATGCTGATTCTGCACTGGAAGAAGCTCCTAGGGTTTCACTTGCTCATATGGCGGTGACTAACTTATCCTCAGGAGGCTGCTGTAGCTGTTTGTTTATTTTTTAGCTGGTATGTCTGAAGAAGCGCCCCAGAGCGTCGGGCAACTTCGTTCTAAAGCTTATGAGTTTTGGAAAGAGAGGGAAAACCAATCTGCGCCATCATATGACACTACTCCTCGGAGTGTGTCTGGGAAACAGAAAGCCTCCACCGTAGAACATATCGACAGGCCCCAAAGACCCCTTCTTCCCCCAAATAAGCCTGGAAGTTCGACTGTTGTTATTGCGTCAGCGATCAAGGCGGGAAGCAAGCGCCATGAAACTGGAGAATCTGCAGAGTCCTCAGAAGAACTACTAAATGAAGTTCCATTTCAACCCAAGAGCAGCCCAGCTCCACCGCCCTTTTCTAAGAAAAAACAGTTATCGGCAGGGACACTAGGCAACTCCAAAGTTGCTCAGCCAAAGAATTCTCTAACTGGTCAAAGTAGCACTTGGTCCAACAGAAGTGACTCAACCAGCTCCTATGGAGATGCTTCCAGCTACATGCCCAAGGGAAGCAAGCAGATTCAGGGAGCAGGCTCTGACAAGGTGAAAAATCATACCAAAGTAGCCAAGTCTGTATCTACCCCTGGAGAAGCAGCGAAAGTATTGCCTGAAGTCAAGAAGCTCTCTTCATCTTGGGGTAGGACGTCCACTATAGCAGGCTGCACCGCCAACGTGGTGCCATTGAGACCAAAGAAATATGTTCCTCGTATTGAGACCATTCGAGCTAGCACTGGAGACAGGCTGAGCAAGGATGACTTGGACTTGCTGCCAGTTGAGAGGACTGGGAGAGTGGAGGCGTTGACCAGAGAGATCAATACGTCATTACTGGTTCCTCGTCAGCACCAGGCGAAGCCTTCGCAGTCAAACCATCTGCAGCTCCTGGCTCCTCCGGTTTCCAGAAAGAGACATGCCAGCACTGGAGAGGCTGATGTGAAGATTGATGGGGTAAGGAAGGAGGCTTAGCGTAACAAATGTAAACAATACCATTAAAGACAGGTAGAGAATGTATGAACTTGATTGCTGTACAGTGAGGTCACTTGGTGTGATATTGACACTTCATGTTAAAGAGTGAATGTGTTGGTTGCTCTCCGTAGCACGTGCTATAAGAGTTGATAATATCTGCGAGTGGTGATAGATGTTCTGTATGATTCCTATAGTCTCAGCGTCAATTTATTTTAATTTATTTTATGTGAATATCTTAAGTAATTAGATAATAATTGTTAGGGGTGAGGAGGAAAAGAATTAAAGCTCAGTATGGGGGTTGTGTGCATGCATTTGGTGGTTTTTAGAACTACATGTATGTACTAGTCACATCCCATCCTATGGAATGATTCCGGCTGATGGCAGCGATGTGAAGCGACTGATGGAAGGGGTTTCCCCTCCATGCCTGGTAGTCCAAGGTCCTACCTACTTTGTATTCTGACAGACTCATCATCAACTTGATCCCCTTGATTTAATGTAATCAGTGGCTCTGCCACCTCATTTAGTTAGTTATATGTAGCTGAACTTGTGAGGGCTGCATAGTGGTAAGGGGTGGGGCTGACAGTGCTGCTTTGTAATAGTTGAGTGTGGGAATGGAGCTGCCCAAGTATGAGGGTGCAGCCTATATTGGGGGTGGAGCTGCCTACATGTGGGGGTGGAGCTTCCTATATGTTGGGGTGGAGCTTCCTATATGTTGGGGTGGAGCTTCCTATATGTTGGGGTGGACCTTCCTATATGTTGTGGGGGGTGGGAACTTCCTATATTGGGGGTGGAGCTGCCTAAGTATGAGGGTGCAGCAGCAAAGTGTGGTGGTTCCTAAGCATGGGGGTGGAGCTGCCTATAGGTGGGGTGGAGCTGATAGTGAGGCTAAGGCCACAGTGTATGTGTTTGAGGGTAACAGCCAGCAGGTAGAATTGATCATGTTTGTTCCTTGTCACTAAGGAAGTGCAGTTGGTACGTGGGCAGGGTCACGATGTTGCTATGGACAGATATGTTTTGCTTTTTCATTTCATAATTTGTTAGTTGTCATGCTTCATTTTGATGGTTGCTACAGCGTTATGACAATATTTTCAATACCAATATTTCAATTTGGAAAAAAATTTGCTGTTGAACTTGAAACTGCAATGCTATGACAGTCGATAATGAATAGTCAGTGCTCGACAGATTTGCTACGTCGGTCATGTGGTTTATCCGTTATGAGTTGCTGGTGGTTCAGTATAGTTTATGAGTTAGACTGGTGGTTCAATATAGTTTATGAGTTAGACTGGTGGTTCAGTATAGTTTATGAGTTGCTGGTGGTTCAGTATAGTTTATGAGTTAGACTGTGGTGGCTCAGTAGTTTATGAGTTAGACTGGTGGCTCAGTATAGTTTATGAGTTAGACTGGTGGTTCAGTATAGTTTATGAGTTAGACTGGTGGTTCAGTATAGTTTATGAGTTAGACTGGTGGTTCAGTATAGTTTATGAGTTAGACTGGTGGTTCAGTAT
>WLWI01004552.1_pt1 | contig 11711 bp, 11 predicted proteins | sample 6701501 | NCBI WGS metagenome assembly WLWI01 (sample SAMN12718690, study PRJNA515312) | sponge metagenome | isolation source: marine sponge | host: Mycale hentscheli | place: New Zealand: South Island, Marlborough, Capsize Point | collected 2014-11-01
TTGAAATTTGGCGTAGACTTAGAGTAAGGGTCACTAAGACTAATTCTGCAAAAAACAAAAATAGGAGAAAGAAAGAATTTTTCCTACGACTTACTTCTGGAGCCTATATCTCAATTTCAATTTTTGCATGAAGTGCCCCCTTTTCCCATAGACTGTCACATATGGTCGACTGTTTTTGATTAGCTTAGCCAGTTAGAATATTCACCACCCTCATATGGTCACTCTGTGGACTCCTTACATTTGGGTTAAGAATGACACCATCAAATGAAGCCTGTACAATGCTTACCCATCCATGAACTATAACTGAAGAAAGAGGAAGCTTGTCATGCAAAACAAAATGTCAGAAATCAAGTATGTGTGTGTGTGTGTGTGTGCACGCACGCGCGCGGTGTGTGTTGTAAGTTCACTATGAGGTGATTGTCAACCTGGCAGCCAAAATACATAGCAGACAGAAGACTGGCAGTGTCTTTTTTTCTCTCACATTACGAGTGGTCAGGAGTACCTACAACACCAATATCCATTGCACACACACACACACACACACACACACACACAAGCTTGCACACAAGTATGCACACGCACACATGCACACACACCCCTCCCTTCCCATCTTTGGAAACACAATTTCTTGCATGCAGTTTAGAATTGTAACAACACTCACCCCGACGACCCCCTTTAGGGAAACCCCCCCAATAGCATGCTGTGTGTTAGTCTGCTGGACTCACTTTGACTTGATGTAGAATATCAATGAATGCCTCTTGCTTCAGTCGTAGCCTCAGACTCTCCTGGACACCAGCACTAACTTCACAGTCACCATCTCTGGAACTACTGATATTCTGTAGAATCAAAAGGTATCATACTGAAACAGTTTATAAGCATGCATGTCAATGGAGTAATATATGGCAAACTAAAACTAATGATAATAACAACAACAACAATAATAATGATAATAATTATTACTATTTACCATTATTGTTATAATAAAATATTAGTTAATCACAAGTCCCTGCCACACAGCGGTGCTTGCTGTACTAACTGTTGCAATTAGGAAAACAGTAGCATAAGTGCTTTTTTTATCCATTTATCATCCTCTCCCACTTGGTTTAGTACATCAGCTTCCTTCTCCTGATCTCTTTCTTCCTAAGCCATCTCAGCTTTTCTTAACCCCCTCCTTTCTTTTGTTCAGCTCTCTTTCTTGAATCATGGATCCCATTTTCCTTCTTTGTCTATCTCTCCTGCTTCTCAGTCTCTCTGTCCTTCCATCCCATGATTGTGGAATAAAGTTTGTGAAACTATTTCCTTCCCTTTTGAAACTTTCACCATCCATTCCCCGCTAATTTGTGAAACTATTTCCTTCCCTTTTGAAACTTTCACCATCCATTCCCCGCTAATTTCACCTTAGCTACAATAGTCATCATTGCCTTAATCGCCTTCCACTGAGTGTGACGCTGCTTTACCCACATGGCATTTTCACCTCCCCCATATACACACAGCAGTAAGTGCACCAATGCAGAATACATTTCCCCTTCCTCTTCAATGATTTCTATTCCTGTTTACACACGCCACAGCCAGCTATCATGCCATGAAACGTAACCTCTGCCAGGTCCTGACATGAACTCTTCTTATTCAGTCAGTGGTCCTGAAACTCATTGGCCGAGGGAGTTGAATGAAAACATAACTATAGTAATCTGATGATCCCTTACCCACTCAAGCCAGATGTGAGAGATGGAAGAAAAGAAAGCAGTAGGCTCCATCCCAGCAAGACTGCAGAGAATCTCTCCAAACAACCATTCTATATCCTATAATGGAAGAAAATATTGCCCATTGAGCACACACACGTTACACTCACACCCATCCCCGTGCTCACACTCACACCTACTTCCGTCACTGCAGTATCCATGTGACAGCTCCCAGTGCTCCAATCCGTGCCCTTCCTAGCACCTCCTACATGTATGTAGAGATTGGTCCATACCGTTGCCATGGCATTGTAAATAGCCGGAAGCAACATCAGCACGTGTTGACCCACAAGACTGTCCACTCCGTGCGACGACTGTGCCAAGGTGTCGGCAGCCCCACCCCCTTCCCCTGCCACGCCCTTATCTCTAGAACCAGCAGCTCCACTCCCACCAACACTGCCACTGCTTCCTAGTCCAGACAGGGATGCCTTCTGAGAGACAGAGAATACCCCAAGGAGCCAGGACATGGCGGACGTCTGTTTCAGAGTGGGCGAGAAGTTTTGCTTGGGAGTTCCCGCCTGTATCACTTGTACAATACCATACATGGAATTCTGAAGTCTGCTACGTAATGTGTAGCTTCTCTTTCCTGTCGAATTGCTCTCTTCAATCATACCAAACATACTCCATCGTACGACATCGAGAACAGACTTCAAGTAGGTGACACAGAAGTGGCCCTTGGACAAATCCTTTTCTGTCGGAGCTGACTTGTGCCTTACCACATACTCAATATTCTCACACAGCTGCTTGACAAGATTAGGAGCCAGCTCCAGTACCTGCTGGTGAAGTAGATTCGAAATAGTGGCAGAAAACATGTGGAGAAAATGCCCGTGGAACGAAGAGAGAGACGGGCAACGCAACACGTGGAGTAGGAATTCTCTGAAGTATGGTTGACTGGCAGTCAGACTGCCAGGAAGAACTGCAGGCAGAGATATGGGCCTCGAGATATCTGAATCAGAGGGTGAACTGATAAGTTGCACACCTGAAGTGGTGGTAATGCCTTCTGTCTTGTTTGCTGGAGGAACGTGTGGCTGCATGTGGCCATGGTGGTTGGGTTCTCCTCCATAAGACAGGCTGAGTTGTGTGTCCAGAACTATCAGGCATTGGACCACCCTCAGCATTTGGGCGTTCAAGGAATGTAGAAGGACACTGAGCGAGTTACCATAAGATGGCGGACAAGAATTATGTGATGACAACTCAGCCGCCAGAGAAGCCCAAGAAATGCCAACTGCCTCATTCTGGGAGTTGACTGATTGAGAGGAGCAGAACGCTTCCTCCCACCATTGCACAGATTTGCCAAGAAGAAGGAGTCCGACCAGCTGGATATCGCAGAGCGCAATAAGGGCAGATACGAAACTGGGACTCAACACCTTCCACTCCATGCCACTCCCACCTGTAGTTGCTGCTGCCTCGGGCTTGGCCACACCCAAGCCTTCTTTCTTCTTCTCGGCCAATACATTTAGCAATTCCTCTAACAACGTAGACAGCAGTGAAGCACTTGCCACTTTGACCTTCAAACCTTCCAACACGTCCTCTGTCGACACCGTCAGAGTTGCATGATACTCTGAGCGAAGCAAATCCACACAGACAGACAGCAGGAGTTCAAGTAGGCTCTTGTGCATGGCATGACTGGGGCTGAGAGACTTCGCTCCCTCAGTTGAAGACCCCGATAAACTGTCCTTAGGCTTGTCCACACCAGTCCCACATTCCCTAGCAACTCTGTGAGGATGGTCGATTGAAAAATCAAGTCCTCCATATCCAGCTACCATTGAAACATCCACCATGATGTTGCCTGAAACCAGCACAAACATCGTTGGGTCTACCGCCACCACCGACTCAACCAGTGACAAAGCGTACAAGAGTTGGCTGGCATCTATCAGCTGTCGATAGCACAGCAACAACTCCGAGAACTGCACCTTCACAGAGGGAGAGTAAGGATTCTCAATGCCGAGTGACTGGAAGTAATACTGCGCGTACTTCATGTCTTTCTCTGCATCCTCCTGGCTCAGAGTGATCCTGACCATAGGCTTCTTGTTTACAGGCTTTCTCTGGGAATCTGGCTTCAGCAGGATCTTCAGAGCAGGCTGGAGAAGCCTGACCAAGGAGTCGTCCTTGGATTTTCCTGACAGAGCTGTTTTTACCCATGATCTGGTCACACTCAAAATGGCAGCATCGGTACTTCGAAGGCCTTCCACCATCCTGAGGATTACTCTAATCACAAAACAAGCACACACAAAAATACATCTTTAATTAAAGAATCAATACACCGTGAGCCTGGGGGATTACATGTCACATCAATGCAATTAAATTTTTTTTTTTTTTTTTTTTAGAGTATTTGATTACTCTAGCTGCATAGAAACATGTTGCACAGCCAGTTCTTGGCACTGCCTAGAAAATAGATTGACAACTACATGTGTGTATGTAGATAATACCCCTAACTCAAGCCAGATTATAACTAACACATAGATGAACAACTGAATAGATGTTCACACCATGAAGTGTACCACATCAGGGGTTCATTTACCCCCCCCCCTTGAAGTCATTTCATTCCTCCCTTGAAATATTTTTTTAAACTCTCACAAGCAAAAAGGAAAGCTAAAATGTGAATGAAGGTGATTGCAAATGATTAAATCAGAAGTCCTCTACCAATTAATTATGTATGAAATTGTGACCCCCCTTAAGATAGCGAAAGCTCAGTCTTGCCCCCTCTTAGATTAATTCCTAAATGAACCCCTGCACATGGATGGAACATAGTTAAGTACATGTGAGTTACAATACCCAGCAATAGTACGGTATATAAATCTGGCACATTAAAAGGACTTAAATCATCAAGACTTTGATATCTCTATCAAAGCTCCACGGACCACCTTCGCTGTGATAGCTGCTGATGGACATAGTGAATGACCTCACATGCAGGTTGGGATCAATCACTGACCTGTAAAAAGGCACCATCCTTGTCTCATTGTAGATATCGGGCAGATAGTGCCAGAGGAGAGTAAACCTCTGGTGGGCATCAAGTCCCTGTAATAATAAAATTAATTAATTTTATTAATACATGTACTATAGTGTACACACACGTGTATGCATGCCACAAATCTCACGTCTTACCTACAGCACATAGCTTATATTCACACCTAGCACACCACTAACCGCTGATAACAGAAATTCAGAATGCTCCAAAGAACTTGTTTACCACTTCAAAATATTTAACTCTTCAAGTGCATTTAATGTCCAACACTCATGTCATTCTTGAGAGATGACCCTGTACCTAATCCTCTTTACCACTTCCTAAAGATCGTCCCCTTACCCATTAATAGGAGCAAGTGAAAATTGAACAGAAGCCATGAACAGAGGCCCTCACAACCAACATTAAAGGAATTGTTTGACTAGACTCAATAGCAAATTTAAAAATTCACCTTTCAAAAAAGTTAGAGATTTGGTAATCTTGTCACATGCAGCGTGACTCCCCTCCCCCCCATATAATATTCCATGTAAGCATATGTCTGCATAATTAAGAAAACACCAAAATATATGCACTTTACTATTAATACAATCCTTCCAATATCCTGACTTTACAAAAAGTCCATCGCTTCCTTCCCATCCTACAACTCACTTGAGAGGAGAACTGGTCCAGGATGTACGCCTCGCAGGCGTTGTTCCAGGTGACCAATGACCGCAACCACCCTAGAACTGGAGCCACTCTATGGTGGAGGCTAGGGCTCTCCACACAAAGCAGGTCCCACAGACTGGAAGTCAGTCTCTAGCAATAATTGGTAGAAAATATGAGGAAATAAAAAAAACATTATCACCGGGGAGACATGCCCACTAAAATACTATGCTTTGTAACCACTAATTAATTTTCAGCAAAATTGGTGAGCGAATGAGAAATTCATAGGTTTCGCACATGCACATATCCCCGGCTCCATCGGCAACCAACCCTCTCCCCCTTTTTAGACGGAGTAGCGTAACAGCACCTTTGTCATTTTCTGCCTTTTCCCTCCCCTCCTCATTTCATTTTACTTCACTGTTGGTCACAGGGTGATCATTTATAATTATTAGTTTGTTTAAAAAAAAATTTTTTTTTTTAATAACTCAATTCGCTGCAGAGACTCATGAAAATGAAGGGAAAAAAATTAGTCTCAATTACCGCATACACTCTCTCACTCATTTCACAATAATATGTATAGCGATTTAATGCTCAGGGCCTATACGTATGTCTTCCAGAGCACAGCACAAGCCTGTGCCCGTGATTCCACTAGCACATGCAATACAAGATATCCACACACTTATTTCCAACCACTTTCATTGCTATTCTGTCAATCACATGCTTGCCAATTTCTCCATGACCAACATCATAACATGATGACATGCTATAGCCATGACAGGCTAAATGGACTTCCTATGTAATTATAATGAAACTTTCAGTTCCATAATAGTGTACCTCATGAAACTGGATTTTAAATAATGATCATATGGGCTGACTCACGCCCACCACTACATTATTGGACTCACTACCAGTTTAACATAATAAATAAAACAAACATGAAGGACACATGAACACTAGATGCCTGTCCTGGATATTTTTAAGTTGGGGTAGTATACTTTCTATACAATACAGTATTGCTACTCCTGGGGGGGGGGTCCTCCATTCATTTATACAAGTGTGTCATGCAATGCAATTTTCTAAGCTCCTACAGTCTTATAGGTCAATTGACGGCAACCCCTTACCACCTACACACCCTCATTTGTCATAAAAAAAAAAAGCAGACATGGATGTTAAGTTAAGGTAGCCAGATGTTTACAGCGCACACTGCAGTTCCAGTGATTGGGTTTATCAACACTGCATTACCAGGAACGATAGAGCATTATGTTTATTACACTGAGGGACTCCACAATAGAAATATCCAGCCATCAGGTTTCTAAGTGAATGGGATGGGAATAAACATCTGAACTAGTTATTCTTGTATACACACACACACACACACACACACACACACACACACACACACACACACACAAGTATACATATGCCATATGTGTTCCTATTACCTGAACAAAACTATGTGTGAAGATTGCCTGACGTGCCTCTTCCAAGGTCAGCAGACAAGAAGAAGAGACATCCACAGAATATGTCACCACTGGGTAAGGTGCCGACAAAGGGACTGGTGCCGGCAAAGGGACTGGTGCTTGAAGATGCAGGGGAGGGGCTAGTGGCAACATGGTGGCCATTTCAGTCAGGTTGAGTAGTGTCTCCACGGCTACAAGCCACACCTCCACCCCTGACCCAGTTCCTGACTCTCTAGTTTCATTGACCAGATTGTCACTATCTGGTGGTCCAGTTGATGCAACTTCAGGCTTACTTGAACAAGTCCTCCTACACCTGCCACCACGCCCACACACTTGAACTAAGCAAGACAACCAGTCTCCGAGATGACCTTTGATCTGTCCTCCTCCACCTTGTGGCTCTGACACAGGATCTGCATCATACCATACATAGTAACACTACTGTCTGAAACATCCTTAACACTCATCCCCCCTCCCCCACCCACCTCTGAATCCCCACATCACTACTTCTCCACTACATTCATATACGTACCAATCCCCACTCCCCCCTACCACACCCACTTCTGATCACAAGCTCGTCCATACATGAGCCAACTCACTCCCAACTCCTCCAATATCCAATATATCAACATTCCTTTCCTGACCTCCCAAGGTCCTCCTCCCACACACGCACACACATACATATCCCACCTTCATCCAGCGTGTGAACAGCAACAGAAGATGCTGCCAGAGACCTGCCCAGCAGAACTAACACCTGACAGGATAATGAGAATACATGACACAGCTCTTCTCTCTGCAGCCGTGATGAATCCTGGTTGACATGTCTGCTGATAAAGTTAGTAAAATATGCCATGAAATCTTCATACATTTTTAACTTGAGTTCCTCCAAGGACAAGCCGAGGACCAGAGTTTGGGTGGGGCTGGTCTTGGAAGCAGATCGGGTGGGGCTGGTCTTGGAAGCAGATTGCTTCTCATAGCTGGCCGAACCTCTATTAGAACTTGTTGACCGTCTGCTGGTAGGAGGGGTTGTTGAGGATACATTCACTAATGGAAAAGCTGTCGTAGGCGTCGACACAGGGGTGGAGCTAGGGGTGGAGCCAGGTGTAGGACCAGTGGAGGATGCTGGTGTTTTCAAGAAGACATCACACAGGAGGCTGACGGTGAGAGAGAGACAGCCACTCAGCTCTGATGCAGACAAAGAGTCTTGGCAGGTTCGCAACAACGACGCTAACTGAACCATCAGGCGACACACATGAACGCCTTGCAGGGTATCCTAACCAACACAAACACACACACACACACAAATAGTTCTATCACACCAATAGAATACATAGCAATACGGTATGTTTAGCCCAACCCAATCAGTACAGAACCAATAAGTTTTGTTCTCACACAAGTATGGCCCCAATGTTTACACTTGATTGGTTAATTCTTATTGATAACACCATTTAATTCAGTTCTCATTCCAAGATCATTAATTCTGGCATAGTTGACCCCAAAGCTGACCTGATCATAAAATATTTAATGACCCTTGAACTTGTGCGGGCCACAAACATGTCGTTAGCTGTTCATTACTATGACCAACAGAGACAACTACTGAGTCACTCTCTGAAGATTAAAACTATCAACTACACTCACTCATCTGACTCTCTACCTCACCTACAGGATTAACTATCCCATAGACTCAAACCAACCAAATGTCATCATCAACATTTTCATTAGAGAACTACATACACTCTCACACACATGCACACACGCACGCACACACACACACACATGCACACATAAATGCACACACAAAAATTCTCTTGCAACCGCTAGCAGTTATGCACACCTGGCAGAGCCAGGATGCCTGTGCACTAAGCAGGCACTGTAAGCATGCAAGCAAAGCTCCTGGAGCCAGGCTAGGAACTCCAGGAGAACAGGTCTTTCCTCACAGCAAGTGATGTGGGCACCTGAAGTCCCACCTGGACCATCCTATTCATGAGAAAAGGCCTTGAATCTGCACCCCAGCAAATACCAGGTACCCAATCCTCAGGCCCTGAGCCAAGGACACAACCACCACACCACACACATAAACACATGCACACACACACCATCTACTTCCCTCAACAATTCCGGCTCCACTAATCTTTGTTTATAAACTCCTCCCTCATGCAGTACATAATTAATATAAGACACACATACACAAATCTTTGTTATATAAACTCCTCCCTCATGCAGTACATAATTAATATAAGGCACACACTCACACACATAGCCAAGTCTCACTAACAGTTATTCCTAACGGTTGCCATAACACATTCTCTACGTGGCTTCAACTGCCATTTGCCTCAAAGTAGCTACACAAAAGATCACTCACTAAGTGTGAAGTTTTTATCACTTTCTCAACTACATACTCCACCAGGCTCAGGACTGGCTGGTGAACTTCCTTGCACACGGCATTCTTTAACTTAACTACTCATCCCAATTCCTTTTTAGTGTTACTGCTCAAATTTAGTTCCTACACAAACTGAGGATACCAATAGCTTCCAGTAATACCTCCAAAACCTAATTAGCAACAAATTAATAATCTAGCTTTTTGTTGCTGTTGTTGTTAAACCCACCCACTCAATGAATTACTCCATCACCTGTATTACAAACCTTTGGTAATATTTCCAAGAGAAGGCTGATAACAGGGATGACTCCAGTAAGACCAGGCTGTCTGAACAGTCTATTGAAGTTAGATCGTTTTCTGTTAGACTCGGTGGCTACAAACGAGGTCTGGCTGTGACGTGTGCTGTGTTTGTTGTTCCTAGTCCTCCTGCCGGTCCTCTGTGACTCCAACATTTCACTGATTGGAGACATGGCCCGCACTTCTTGATGATGCCCACCCACCAACTCATCTCGGGGGAGCAATCCAGAACTTACAGAAACAGTTCTAACATCTTGATCTTCTTCCTCCAAACCCTCAGTTGTCTTTGTGACCTCTTCTCTCACACTGTCTCTAGTCTTCCTTGGTTTGGGTGGTCCAGGAGCTCCTCCTATAACCTCATCTTTATCCTCTGAGTCAGCCTGAGCTGCTGCCTGTTTCTCCAGCAAACTCTCCATCCACTGCCACACAAAGTCCTGGTTCATAGAGACAAACAGAAGGTTAGCAGACTGCACCACCTCTGCCTTAACGGATCCACGCTTGCCACTGGCAGACTTCTTCTGCTGCGGCCCAGGAGCTGGTTGGGTTCTCGAGTCTGTTGCCTTACCAGTCCTCCCTGAAGCTCCTCCCCCTCCACCACTGTCTCTGCTTAAGCCCTCCAGCTGAATTTTCAGGCACCAGACCAGGTCTAGCATAACATCGCCCAGCACTAGGCAGCTCACTTCCGGTCTGTCAGCCAGAGCTCTCAGAACTCGGTAAGGGAAGACGCAGTCCACCTTGAATGCCAGAGATATCCCTTCTAAGTGTCCTCTCTCAGACACCCTCATCGCTGCCTCGTCAAGGACTCGATGAATGGCTCTCAGAAGGTACGTCTTTGAGTACTTAACAAAGTACCCCGAACTTTCGCTGAGGCTGTCACTTTCAGAGAGTGGCAAACACATGTGAGCTTCAGACATCCTACAAACCCCATCTGACTTCTTCAAATTAGCCTTTTTAGCTTGGGAAGAAGTGTTTGACTCTGAGTGAGGGATGATGGGGACAGAGGGGATGGTGGCAGAGGAGGAGGAGGAGTTGGGGCCCAATAACCATGAGTAAAACCTGCGGCTAAGGGAGGCGTCCCTCTTTAGGAGCGTCTCCAGAGCAACGGCAACTATAGCCGTGAGGTCAGATGGGAGGAGGAAAGAGGCATGGAAGGGGAAGAGGATGTTGATGACGTCCAGAATGGTACGCTGGACGAGGATGTTCTTGTCCTGAAGGGCAGCACACATGCCAGACACCTGCACACACAGACCACGCCATAAATACCTGGTCCACACAAGCAGACAGATGGCACGGCATGGGGAGAGAGGGAGGAGTGTACGATATGGTGCAATGGACTGGTATACTGATCAGATCACATGCACAGAAAACAATAGGCATGTAAATGACATGTACACACACACACACACACACACACACACACACACACACACACACACACACACACACCACTGCTTCCCTTCAGGAAGACAAAGCACACAGACTTTAAGCACAAGTTCAAAAAGCAAATTCTGTTGTTTGACATGGCCCAATTGTACCTCCCACTAGCTAGCAAGGAAGTGTACATGCACCAATCCGAGCCTGAGTGTGTAAAGATCATGACAATCAACAGTGAGCCACTTTAGACACATCTGCTGATGTGTGTGAATACAGCACATGTGATCAATAGACTGAATGTTTGCATGTCATAAGAACCTCTTTCTCCTCTTACATGTCCATACTCGTTCAATAATTGCACAATACTCATACATGCAAAGTATAAATATATGTAATATATATAATGTATATACTATGCATAGAGCTAATTGTAATACTATGCATATAAAGGTTAAGGCAAAACCTTACAAGAGAAAAACAAGGATAAACATTAAAATGTAGCAAAGTAACAAATCTATCATGTTAACCGATTACACGCGAACAAAAATTTTAATTGCGCCTTACGTAATGCGGTCACGGGCGCACGCGAGACACAGAGGATTGATTGCTTTGTGAGAGGGTGACACTAAGCGGGAGAAAGAAGACGAACGTTTGAAGATTGCCTCGGGGACAGTATTATCGAACGATAGAGTACGCTCTAGGCTATTGGGAAAGCATAAACTCGACGCTAAGGAGCTGTTCCCCGACTTAAAAATAACAAAGTACTCGCACCGTTTGGCAAAAACTTTTATGGCATCACACTGAGGCTCTTAGTAAGCACACTAGTAAGGTTGGAAGTATGGTTTCATGGCTGAAGCAGTTTGCTA
>WLWI01004553.1_pt1 | contig 11709 bp, 9 predicted proteins | sample 6701501 | NCBI WGS metagenome assembly WLWI01 (sample SAMN12718690, study PRJNA515312) | sponge metagenome | isolation source: marine sponge | host: Mycale hentscheli | place: New Zealand: South Island, Marlborough, Capsize Point | collected 2014-11-01
GGCATATATTGTTTCATTGTAGATCGGCCTTGAAACTTGATCATTGCCTCGTCCACAGACAAATCCTGTCCTGGTGTGTAGACAACCGAAAATCTTGTCTCGAGGTATTCAAGAATGGGCCGAACTTTTGCCAGGCGGTCATACTGTGGTGAGCCTCTTGGTGCTACTGTGGTATTGTCTACAAAGTGGAGATAGCGACTAATTTCCATGAATCGATCTCGAGAGATGCGATCAGCGACTGGAGCATAGTGATACACAGGATTTCGTTTCCAATAATCTTCCAAAGCAGGAAGTGAGTTGATTCCCATGAGAATGGTAAATCCAAAGTAGGCTTCTAGGTCTTGTGTGGTGATGGGGTTCCATTTTTCTGCTTTTTCTTCATCCATAACTTCCATCGCATACAGGTTTGATTGCTCCACTATCATCTCAATCAAGTCTGATGTAAAGAACAGCCTGAAGCTCTCACTTGGACTGTCTGGGACTGGAACATGAAGACCAGCGGCAGATTGTCCGGTAAAGGGTTGTAAGGTGGGTTTCTTGAGTGTGGTAGACCAATCTGTTGTCACTTTAGATGGGCTACAGGGTGGGCTTGTTGCCAAGGGAGATGTAATATTGAGGGAGGTGGAAGTAGCTATAGTAGAAGCTGGCTCAATAGAATCATTGGTATTGAGTGCTGGCGAATTTGCTTCTGTCTCACCTATAAGAGAATATTATTTTAAATTTGTTATTATTATTATTATTATTATACTTGTATGAAATTCCGGTAGATATTCATCACTGTCAAAGACAGCAATTTCATCTGAGTCCTCGACCATATCCTCACCACCAGAGTCATCACTAGCCTCAGCACAACTATCACTGCTACAGTCGAAGTCCTCGTCACTGCCCTCTTGAACCGGTTCGTAAACATCATCGAAGTCGTCTTCATTCTGATGCAGAAGAGCAAGTACCTCACTTGCAGTCAGCTTTCTACTTGTCATGTTATGAGCACTTATAGCTAAAATCACAATATTTGTTGTTAAAAAATGTATATTCTTACTCTATATTATTCCTTCTTATTTACTATAAACAGTATTATTCAAACTAAATTTACACAACTATTTCTAATGGTAGCCTATACATTTTATAAGGATATAATAAACTTACACCAGTCAACAATACACTCCAATCAACAGCGGTGGCTTTCCTGGCTCCGTGATGCAGCTACTCGCCTGGGATTAGTAGGCGCTCTTTTCGACGCGTGTACGCGTCAACCGCGGTTACCGATTTTTCCAATTTAGCCGCGTGTACGCGTCAATCGGGGTTAATCGGTTAAAGAACAACAACCAAAACAACAAAAACAGGGATATAAAAATTGTTCAGATATTTCCCAAAGCCACAAAAAACCTATCACAAGTGCTTTCTATGGCATTAAAACTCTACTTTCAAAAAAAACAAAAAACCGGAATGGTTATAGTTGTTTGTTGCCCAGAGTTACTAGTACCTCAACTAAAATGAATGACTAAATAATGCTATTCAAAAGAGCAGAAGCAACCATTACTTTAAAATAGTAACAATTAGCTAAAAATATCTGCCAACTGCTACTGGCAATTCAACAGATGTCTATTTTCTAATGTTGCGATAATAAAGAAACCATGAAAGACCACTCTTATTCTGCTAGCTAAAGAAAGAAAAAGTACAGAGAGAATTCTTCACTAAGCTAGGTACTCTAAATTATCATGCACCAAGTGGATATTGGAACTTTCTTACCTACTTCACACAATGGAAATAGGCAGGAAAGTCATACTTACAGTGTGAAAAATATACTTAGGCTATTACAAAATATAATTAGGCTATTACAATTCCTATTCAGTTATATTGCAATTTTTATTGGACTGATAAAATCTAATATTCTTTCCTACACCGTAGTCTTAAAACTACAATTTCTATATAGTCTACCTAAATATTGTGATGTCCACTTACCGAATCCAACCAACTCATGGAAAACATCAATACATTTCCTGGTTTGAGGTCTCTGTACACTATCCTGTTTCTGTGAAGATATGCTAAAGCACTTGAAACCTATTGAAAGACATTGAAAGACATTCAAAAATAGTGAGTAATTGTAGAATGACTTAAGAGGTGTTACAGTTAATACTAAATAAGACTATCTTGATGCAAGATTACTACAAAACTTAGTACACTTTGCAGGAGCCAAGTGTGCCATGTGTAATAATCCAGAATGAAATTAAATTTTCTTGATAGTACATTAATTCATTTTATAGAATTGTAATTAATATGTTCAATGAGTTAAAATGAATAACAACATACAATAAGTAAAATTATTGACACTTTAGCATAAAGCCTACCTGGATTGCAATTTTGTGTTTTAGCTGAGTGCTGAATGATCTATACGGCTTCATAGAATTCAGAGAGCCTAGTTCTGCATACTCCAATACAAGCATAGCATTTGGTTTAGCACAAGCTCCAACAAATCCAATAATATGTGGATGAGACAGATTACACAAGATATGCACCTAATACAAAAGAAAAAATAAATAAACTGACAACACCATCAATTTGACAAATCTTCGGTGCAGAGCATACATGGACGTACATTTACTGATTTACTGTATTCATAGCTTATTTTTTATTGCACACACCCTCGCCACATAGTTGTTAAAGTATCGTCTCATTTCAGGTTTCTTCTAGGCCATCAAGCTGATAACCTTCTCGACAAAATTATTTATAGCAGGAAACTTTTTGTTTAAGATGGTTACTGACTCCTTGCTCTTGCAAAGTTATGATTAAGAAATTCACTGCTTCTCATTTGTAAGTAACTTGCACATAATTGTTACTCAAGATTTTGGTGTAATTAATTTTCGTGTCACCCATTACAATCACAAAATAATACAAACCTCCTGCCTCAGCAGATGGATGGGAGTAGTGTTGCTCATAGATGCCACTCCTTGTGAGAATATCTTGATAGCTATCATTTGCTTTCTGTGGCTAGCTTTGTACACATCAGCAAATCCACCTTTTCCCAACAAGTTTTGTGGACTGCAATAAAACAACCACAAATGGGAATAAACAAATCACATAATTCATCTTCTGTCACGTGATAGTCACATCTTTTACCAAGTACGTATGTGCACAGTACAGTCAATCATTATGGATTTGAGTAAGCTTATAAAAAATACTCATTTAGTTACCTCTCTGGTGAGATACCACTGAATCATTATACAACAAATAAAGTAATTTATATATTGACTCACATTCAAATATTGACTCACATTCAAATATTGACTCACATTCAACTAGAATCAATTAATAGAATTCATTACATTTAACTTACACTTCCTCTAAGCCAATTTCGTTGTTAGTCACCTTCAGGTTTGAGGGCAAATCTCTCATGTATAGTTCTGGGGCCTGAATATAAACAGATAATATTCTGTATGATGGTAAAAAGTATCACTAAGTATTTAACAGTTCACATGCTTTGTATTAGTACATATTACACATATTGCTTGATGAGTCAGCATTGGTATTGCCAATGAGAAGTACATTACGCAAGTAAGTGAGACTCCAAAACTTTGGAGAACCAAATAATACATGTATATATTATATGTAATTCATTTTTATATTATTTTATAGAAATAAAGTCAGCGAAATGCACTACAGTATTGCTCAGTTGAGTAAAATATAAAAATTCAGTAGTTAGATATAAACTCTGATATGCATTACATGCAGTAGAACCTCAGAGATTTGAACATCAGACATCCAAATTAACCAGTTAACCGAACAGCAAAAGAGACTTTGCGATAGGTACAGGGTCATTGATGTGATTTAGTGTTGTAGCTTTTATTCTTTTTCTTTTTGCACTAAAGTAGAACTGTAGCAAATTGCAAAAGGAAAGTTCTATCAGGAGAAGTTTAATATTCTCAAGAAAATAGATCAAGGAGGATTATTAGCTGGGAGTTTGGTCCACAATTTCAGACATAAAACGAGAAAAATATAATAGAGAAAAAAATAGAGAAATTTGCAGCAGAATCAGCTGGCTCTAGCTGCCTAGAGGAGAGGTGCACTGTCAGGAGAGCTAATGATACATATGTTATAGTGCCATGCATTCTTATTGACTCAGAAAAGACTCAATGGTGTACCATTAAATGTTCTTTTAGTTATGGAGAAGCTAAAATACTGTATGCACAGTATTTTAGGTATTTTACTACCTTAGTACAATGCTAAATGATGTCATGCTCAAAGTTTAAAGCACATTTCAGAGTTACGTACGCCTCATTTCCCGAGGGGTATGTAACTCTGAGGTTCTACTGTATAGTATTTACTATACTTGTTCAATTTTAGTGAGTCAACCAATTAAGCATCTTATCAACTGTCACCTAATGTTTAAATAATATACTACTCTGCGTTTAGTTTCTTTCCCAGTAAAATATACCTAATGTGAGCATGTAGCATTTGGTTAAAGAATTCAAGAGTTAATAATTCATTTTAACTTACTAGATCTAGGAGTTTCACTGTACCCTCATGAACTGGACAGTTTACTTCATCCACACTGGAAGACAGTTTGATAATTCTGCTCAACTGAAAGCAATGTGGCTCAGACTGACCTAAATGAATATTTGTATACATATAATATTATGTATCTATATATTTAATTTGTTGGTCAGAAAAACAAAGGTGTGTATTACGAATAATTCATGAGTTGAGCCGGGTTGGTCAAGAGTCGTCAAAACGGGTTGGTACAGCACTATCAGTAATAAATGAGCAAATAAAATTGAGACGGGTTGGTAAAGAGTCATCAGTAATGACGACGATGGTTGTGTGTGTATACATATGGGTCAAGAAAAAAGTGAGAAAATAAGCGGACAAACGTAACTAAATTAAAAATCGATAAAATATCTTATTATTCCATTCCTAGCTTGCAAAAAAGTTTGTACGCGCCACTGTAGGCAGGGCGCTTGCTAACTATATATAATATATACTGTACTAATTTCTTACATTCCTTATCACAAGTCCTATACTTAAAATTCAAATGCCAGATTTTAGTTTATATCTTAACATTAGAATTGTCAATAATTTCATGACTAAGCAGGCTTAGTAGCATGATCTTTACAACAAAATCCATAGGCCGAAACACATCCTGGCTACGTCATAAAGTTTATGATTCTAAGTTAATTATTAAAGAAATTCCATGACTTCTAATACAGTTTTAGAACTGGAACTATAATGTATAAAATTCAGATGTTTATGCAAATTACAATCAACACAATTTAGCCATTAAGTACAGAGAAAACAGCTGTATCGAGGAGAAGGTTATAGAGCACTTAACAAAAACAATGAACTGGGGAAAGCAAAAAGCAAAACTAAAAATAATCCACAAGTGTGGCATAATAATATGTATACCACAAACTTTTAACCTACTTTCAGATAGCTATGACTTCTGCACTGTTTGTCTTTTCTCATGCATACAGCAAAACAATAACTAAGCAAACTGACCATGGCAGTATGGGCACTGTACTTCCTGACGTATCTGACATGAGCCGTCCACTATATTGACATCTCGCAATCCAGGGTACCACTCGTCCACTAGATTTTGAAAATGATCAATTACCAAACAAAGAAGCTGCATTCCAGAAGCAGTGAATGGCACTGACACTATAATAGTGCTATCTGTCGCTGATTCTTGTTGTACATTGACATAAGCATCCTAAAAAATATATTCGCATGAATAAGATTTAAAGTTACATTTGAAAACATACTTGTGACCAAAAGAAGTGAATTCCATGGTACCACAAATTCAGCGTGCAAGAAGAAGTTTCCTAAAATAAAATAATTGATAAAATGGCAACACAATAGTAATCTATTCCTTCGTTTACAAATTACAGGAAAGTCGTTATACCATATGTACTGTAGTTATCATGTTGCTACAAGAAATTACTTCATAAGCCTTGCTCGAGCACTTACATGAAAGAATCTAGTAGAAGCCGGGTGAGTTGGAGTCTATGCGACATGAAAACCTTGTCAGTACTCAGTGTTAAATATAACTTCCTCTTCCATTATGTACATTCTTGCAAAACTATTACCACAAGAGCTTGAATTAAAATATGGATATGGAGTGAAATGAACAACATTATTACCCCACGACATATTCACCAAGACATTAGTTGAAACCATTGATGAGTAAGATACAGTAGGGTATTGTGTAAACTGAAACCATGCTTACAACCCCCAGCTTAAATGACTTCTTGCTTTCTTTCACTTGTTTGGCTACACTCACCATTACGTCCCTACCAATCACACCACTATATAGTTTAGTATAATGACACATAGCTTACCTCATCGGAATTTATCCCAGAAAAATGTGTAAAAGCATACAATCTTATAATAAATCTTGAAAAAAATCCAGGTGGTATGTAATTGATAACCAAAAAGCGAATGATTTGTTCTGAAAATAATGTACACATATAAATTAAAGACATTCAATTACAAATAATGTACACAAACCTTGATTAAAATGTAGTTTGGAAGGCTTCTTTTTCGGCATTTGTGATGGCACAAGGAGAATATCAGGAGATACCTTCAACAATATTTCAAATCTACAAAAAACAAAGGTCAGATCAACCTATGCATTGTAATATCAGGGTGTCATTCAGTCAATTGTAATTCAATTAAGCATACTGTGACAGTTCTTAAACAAATAATAAAATTTCAGAAGCAGTTCATAAGTCTCACCTTTCCAAAAGACGAACATATTCTGGAATATATTTTGCTGGAAACTGTGGCTCTTTCCAAATATTGGGCAAACTTTTCATCTTGAGAAACTGAAAAACAAGTGTTACCAAAAGTAGATACAATACCACCAAATCAATGATTTAACAGAAAAGAATTACATACATACAAGAAAATGCAGGGGCCAAAACAGTAATGAATTACTATACTCACCCCTCTATTGTCCACCAAACCTGAGTGTTTTGTAGATATGATGGCCTCAATTAAACAGCAAATCCATTCTGGATCCAAAAAGTAAAGTTCTTTTAATTCTGTGTACACATCATTAAAGTGAAATAGCAGTCCACATTCGTGTAAAAATTTGGCGGCATGTTCTACTTCTGAGCGGTCAATTGTCGCATTGAGCTTAGCTTTCTCTATAATTTTATGTAAATTAAATTCCGTTAAAAATGGAACTTTCTTGTTCATTTTTACAATTTTTTCCTTTTCCTTATGAATTAAGTTTTCCAAGATCTATGAAAACATTAGAGACTAAGATTACGAGGAATACAAAGCAAAGTTTCAAAAACCTACCGAATAGTTTACTGGTATTAATCCGCCCATGATTTTTTGCCCACGTATTTTTGCACTGCAAAAATAATTATATTAGTAATAATAATAATAATAATAATAATAATAATAATAATAATAATAAATAAATAAATAAAGTGATTTACAACATACATCAAATTACTAATTGTGAATTTGTAAGGTGTACTATTGTGAATATTATTCAATAGGCATTATTCTACTGATTTGAAGAAATAGCTCAACAGTTAGAAGGAATTAAGCATTATATTACACAATCTGGTTCATAATGTAAGTTATGCATTCAATGGTGCAATCATAAATAATATACAGTAACTAATTATGTATGCGGTAACAGCTACGGTTCAAACATGTTATTTCCTGGTATAATTCCCACTGGCACTATATATTTCCCCCTGTTGCGCGCACTGGTATTGGGCGGTTATCAGCAATAATTCAGAAATGTTGAAACGGTAACTTAAAATAGTTAAACCATGGCAACTCTCTGAATTATTGCCAGATAACCGCCCTCTCACTCCGGTTTTGCCCTCGGGACGGTCATCAATTCCTTATACGCATGGTTTAACTAAATTATATACGCCAAAATATGTATGTTATGCAAGTTGCCATTCCAATGGAAGTTTAAGCATGATTAAACCAGCGTTTTAATTTTATCCATTTCCAAGCTTGGAACTTGGGTATTAAAAAATTAAGCCGCCACTTGGGGATGAAAATAAATCTTTGGAAAAATTAAAGAACTATTCATTATTAGAATTACAATGTTATGAACTTTTTACCTGTCTATCAACTTTTTCAGCTTGCTTCTTAAATCACTCGTGTCCTTAGGATTAAAGCAGTCTACTTCAGCAAATGCAATATTACTGCTTAACCCAGGCTGCCGAAGCAACTCTTTTATTTTAGTTCTCATCAATATTCTCAATTTCTGCACTTCTTGCTGAGGAATGTTCAATTTATCCAAATGTGTTCCGACCACTAATATTACTGGTGATGGACATTTCAGCTGGATACTATAAAGCCATGGCTTCAAACTAAAAATTTCTTTTTCTCCAAGACTAATGTCATAAACCACCTATACAGAAAAGGAATGATACAAAAGTAATTACAAAACTTTGTATGCAATAATGCCCTTACAATGTAGACAGACCGGTCAGAAAAAAAGCATTGATACGTAGGATAGAATTCTTTTAGGCCCACAAAATCCCAGCAATTGAGATTGTATGTCACTGCATTCCCATCTGGTTGCTTTTGTTGGTATACCCATGGTTTTATAGCAACTCCAACTGTATTCAAAGTAGATTTTTTTGCTGAATGCGAAGACGATGCCTTTATTATCTTATTTATCAGCGATGTTTTGCCTTTTTCTGCACCTCCAACTACTACAATCTTCATCCGATAATTGGGAACCATATTTGTTGAGCGCAACTTCAGGTGTGCCATAATGGTTTTTGTAGATGAAGCTACCACAGAAGGATCTAAATCCAGGTGATTAAGTCCCTGCAGATTCAACTGCAACACACACATGCACAAAAAACATCAACTAGAAATGCTAAAAAAAAAATTTTAACTGACGGCTTAATTTAGAAATAAAGGAATAAAGTTGAAAACTTTACAATTGTATACCTAACATAGGTGTGACGAATTTGAAGTGTAAATTAGTGGTGTGACTTACCGTTATGTTATTTATTAGAATCACAGTGGAAAATGTTGATGTTGCATAACTCACTGTATGAATGTTAATATTAGTGCACATGACCTTGTCACTTGCTGTTCTGGCCTGCTTTTTTTTTTTCTTTCTTTTTTTTCTTCTTTTTTTTTATGTAGTACAGTTCAGACTAGCTTTCTAGGACATGATACAAAGTACCAGTATATTGAATTTCTTCCACCATTTAGGAAACACATAGGATGGCACAGCAACTGGAATATTTTTGATTGGTATTATAGCTAGAGTAGATTACTATTTATGAGTGCCCAAGGAAATATTAATTTATTAAAGGGTATATTTGTTTGGACTATGCCAATCCAGCAAATAAAATACAAAACACAACCAGTTAATGAAAATTAGTGGGTTGAATGCCTTTCACTCTATTAAATAGTTGTATGTAGTATAGACAAAGGACAGGACAAATATAAGGCTGACTTGAAACATTGTCTTATTTACCATAAATAAATGATCCAAACTTCCAATTTCCTCAGGCAGTTGTTCAATGTCTTTGTTGTTGCTAATATCTAAGCAACAAAGTGAATGCAGCTGTCTAATCTCTTTGGGTATCTAAAAAAAGAAAAAAAGAAAAAAAGGATCAACTTGCATTCTGAAATTTATGCATTCTATATATATACATTATAAGGTCTAAATAACTAAGTCTTTGGTCTGTATTTATTTAGACAGAAACTACCTTTTTAATTTGGTTATTTGCAATGTGGAGAAACTCTAGTTTAGACCAGAACCGCTTAGCTTCTGAAAAATCAAGACTAGTCAAGTTGTTGTGACTATATCTGATGTCTCGAAGCCCCAAAGATTTCCAAGCATAAGGTGGTGGCACACTGGACAAGTCATTTTTTGATGCATCTATACTTTGCAGCCTGAAAACATTACATAAATAATTTGATGATAAACTAAGCAAGAAAACAAACACAAGGGCCTTAAAAGTTAAGATAACGTTGTCTTAATATCTTAACATCACTAGATTAACATACTACTTACACTGGAGCTGATGTGATGAAAGCATTAAATGCGCCCTCACACTGAACAAGCTTGTTATTAGCAACTTTCAATTCTTCCAAGTACACCATATCTTGACCAACATGTCCACAGAAGGTATCTAAGAAATACATTTATTATCAGACTGAGCAACACATGTAACCAAGAGTTACCAATTTTGTTTCGAGAAATATCTATTGATTTCAAAGACGGCAAGTTGAGGAAGAAACTTTCAGGAATACTTCTCAACTTATTATCCGACAGAAGGAGGGTTTCTAAGTTACGTAATTTGACTTGAGAATCTGGAATGGATGATATTTGGTTACTCCGGAGATCAAAATACGTTAAAGAAGGAAAAGAAGAATGTTGTGAGCTTTGACTGACACAAACTGGCATGTCCACAATATTATTTTGACTGAGATTGAGGCGCAACAGATTCTTCATAGTCGGCAGAGGTGGAACACTTTCAATCTAAAAAAATCAACATAGTAAGTATTATCTGTATAAGCGTTAAAGTATTAATACCAATAACAAAACAACATGAACAAAAAAATCACCAGCAAAAAATGGGATTATTTTACTCCTTTCAACTGATAATGAATTGGTACATGCTAAAAATAGTTTTTTTTATAGAGTATCTTCACAAAAATTAAATATAAATTTATAATGTACTTTACAATTCTTTGGGTGACATAATTTAATATTCCGTCTCATAGTGTAAGGAGTCTATTGTGACAATTGGGAATGAATAACATGAACCTCAAGTTATTCTTAAAAAATACACGCATAAATTTAAGTGCTAACACTGACTCAACTTATACTCAGGCCTAATTCTTCAGCTTATTATTTAGTTTACATTGTTCACCAAAACAGTCTAATAATTAAGTTTAATAAATAATAATATGCGTTTGTGTCATCAGTAATGACAACAGCATGCATTCCTAAATAATTCATTCTGAGTAGAGTTGGTAAAACATCACCACAAACTTAATAGCAAAGCATCATCACATGTAGTAGAAGGGGTGGGAGCAATCAATAGCTAAAAAGCAGGTGAAAAATCGGCAATGAAATAGCAGGGGAAAAAAAGAAAAGAAAAAAAAACTCAAAAGGAAGGCAATAGTTTCACAAAGCATGTCCACAATAACTGAGAGGCAGGAGAGATAGCCAAAGCAAGAGCTGAAGAGAGGAAAGGAGGATAGGAAGAACTGAGATGGGTCAGGAAATAAGAGAGTGACAGTGGTATGTGCACATGGGTCAAGAAAACAGTAGGCTGATGTAACTGTGGTAGAAGATAATAACAAAGATTTGCAACAAGAGTCAGTACATCAAGTGCCACTGTATGACGGGTATACTTGCTAATAATAATAACAATGACTAGTGATGTGCTTGAGCACAAATGGCGAGCGAGCCTAAAGACTATACTAGATTTTGACTTCTAACACTGAAGCTACTCAAAATAAGGTCCAGTTTTTAAATTTCGCATACAAGGTAAAGGGATTTCAGTGCCATAGTAACAACTCTCTGCAACTGCTTGAATTGAAGGGAAAAAACAACAACAAAACAATATACTTTATTTAAAAGTTTTCTTTGTGATATTCTTTAGCTAAGTAGTGGTTGTAACACACAATGCTTTGACACAACTGGACATGCACCTACACAGACTTACCTTCGCAGTAGTCTAGTGGACAATGTATTTT
>WLWI01004554.1_pt1 | contig 11706 bp, 5 predicted proteins | sample 6701501 | NCBI WGS metagenome assembly WLWI01 (sample SAMN12718690, study PRJNA515312) | sponge metagenome | isolation source: marine sponge | host: Mycale hentscheli | place: New Zealand: South Island, Marlborough, Capsize Point | collected 2014-11-01
TGCTAGCTGTACTAACTTCAGGGATGATGTTTCAGCCTTCATGGCTTGAAGCCGTAGTACTAGTGGCTGGACCCATCGGTTTTCTTCCTAACCACAGTTATATGGTATTGTTCTATCTTGTGTAAAAACCAGGGTTTTTTTCAGGTGGGGGGCTTGTACATCTCCTTAAATCTAGTTTGCCGCCCTTCCCCCACCCCTTAGGGATTAAAGACATCCTAAAATTAATTGTACTCAATATTTACAAGGAAAAAAAATAGAATACATTGAGATAAATGTCAATTAGTCATCATTAGATAACTGTGGCTAACCGAAATCTTAGTCTAATTTAATCAGCGTCATTTGTAATAAACTTCTTTCCGTATGAGCAGCGTAAGGCAGACTGTGGCAAGTGCATTGGGGATGCTTAGCCTGTATTATCTATTGTGCTGCTAAATAATGACACTGAGCAGTAATGTCTTTTGGGGCTAAGGAAATGATTTCTTCGTGATTTCATCAATTGATAAACTTTTGTGGCTTTTTTGGTGTCCAGGGGCATGGAAGATTATTTGGAATAGGGAGGCTCCACTGCACTTGAGTTAGACGGGGAAGTACTTTGCTTCCCTTTGCTCCCCTCCCCCCATTATCCACATATGCACACACACACACACACACACATATCCCAGATATTAGTTTGACTTTCGTGGAGACATTTGCCCCAATTTTTCATAAAGTTTTGTGGTAGTTAAAATATAATATGGAAAGTGTAAATTTTAACAACTTTTACTGTACTAAACTAGCCTGTTTCTCTAAAAAAATAATGTCTACATGTGTTGGAATTACAAGCACGAAACACAAATCCGAGAATCTTGAATTATGTTGAGCTAGTTTTACTTGAGACATACACTTTCAATGTAGGAGTGTGAAGTGGCAGGTGTAATTGCAGTGACTACTCCACTGGTGTACACGTGATGACTCCTGGACGTCAAAACTAGAGGTGAGGACCTCTAGAATGACTTCTTAACTCCACTAACAAGAAAGAGGCCTTTTGAAATTATTTTTTTATTTACTATATTTATTACTCATTTTAATTGACTTGTGGATATTTCCATTTAATGCACACTTAGACCACCTGAAATATATAGGGAGCGACTTAGAGTCTGAACTTTTAGAACTCTTGTCACTTCATTTACTAACAGAATAATCCTTTGAAACCATTTGTATGTGTGGCCATACACACACACACACAAACACACACACACACACACACACACACATTATATTGATTCAGCTCTTCATTTGTGAAGTATTGAATTCAAATGAAAGGTGAAGAGTTCCCGGATCATTTGGTCAATGACCTGATGATAGCCATGCACAATCACCTGGTCTCACACACGCACACACATAGCTACAGTAGTGAAATAAGTGAAAGAAGAAAAGTAATGGTACAGATGATAGTTAGTCATTTGTTACACAGGGGCTGGAGTCAAGTATTTCTATGGTCCTGTGATTTCCAGATAATGTAAGATTCATTAACCCTTTCACCGCCAAGTTTATGACGACCAGTTCGGTAACATGAAAATGTAACTAGTGATGTGCTTGAGCACAAATGGCGAGCGAGCCTAATACTACACTGGAGTGTTAAACGTTTGGTTTTAACTTCTAATATTCAAGCTACTAAAAAAAGTGGAGTTTTTAAATTATGTATTATACGGTAAAGGCATTCAATGCCATAGTAACCACTCCCCGAAACTATTTGAATTGAAACAAAAAACAAGTCGCGTTCTTTAAACTTTTTCTTTGGGATATTCTTAGTAATTGTTGTAACGCACAATACTTTCACATAACTGAACATACGTACGCAAGACTTACCTTCGTGGTAAGTCTAGTTGACACAAGCAACTTCCTGGAGGGAAGTAAATACTGTTGCGTAGGGCTTATAACTATGACAAATAACGTAATAACGGTTAAGAAGACCTGAACCCTGCAGTGCGTAGCTACATTTTCATCAATGCCATTGGAGGGACATTATACACTCAAGGCGGGGTCACTGTTGAGTGATCAAGTAAAAAACTACACCAGTTATAAAACTGTGCAGTGATATAGGTAGTTAGTAAACTGGGTGTGGCACCAGTGGTATTAATTATGGCGAACTTGTACATTTTACACAAGAATGCTTGATCGCATGAAGCCACTTTGGCAAGTGCTCCGAATGAGACACTACAAAATCTTTGTCTAAAAATTGACAAGGAAATTCAATGCCTACTGTGCTGGTGTATATTTCTAAGTAAAATAGCTCTACTTGTGTTTTAAGTCAGTGACTTTAAAATGTTTTGCTTGCAGTTTTGAGGTGTTGCTTTGTACCTGAAATTAATTCTGCAATTACCAAAAAATTGTTGCTACTTGGTAACACAGTAGACTGTCATTATCCAAACACTTCAGTTAACCAGACACCATAAATCTAATAATAGCATGTACAAACAAGAATACATAATACTATATTATATAATTATAATACGTTTTCTGTTTTGTTCAGTTATCCGAACATTTAAGTTATCCGAACACCTCTCAGTCCCAACATATCCAGATAACTGTCATTCTACTGTATACCATTTCATATGTCCTCCTGTATACACACATCAACACCACACACATAGTTACTTGACTGCAGCCATTCATGTCATTTACCAGCCGTATATGTCTTGGTTTTGTTGTTGTTGGGTGGGGTGTAAATCCACCACTGGGGAAGGTCTAATAATAAAAAAATAAAGAGAAAATAATAAAGTCAATAATAAAGTTCTCGAAGGACCAAAATTCTTATAATGGCATCTAATTAGTCAGTGAGACATACAGTAGGCTCCCGCCAGCACTTAGACTTTATTTGCACAAGAAGATAATTGATTGCGAGTTGGTACAGATTATATAGGGTGACTATGGTATAGAACTAAGATGGGTAGGAAGTAGGTGGAGATTGAGATAAGTTTTAAGATGAGAGGCGCCCGCAAGCTGGCCAAATGTAAGGTGTGGGTGTTAAATGATGAGATAAATGAGGTGGTAATCAATAGACAGGTTCTGTTCCAAGTTCAGATGGATAGCTGTAGGTCAGTTCTTCCTCCTTTGTGGGGGTGGTTCCGACTGACAGTTATCCTGAGATTGACCACTCTGGGTGGAGCCAAGACAGTTGTTGTTGTTTTGTTTTGTCAGTTCACACACTCACTACTTTGAAGTTTTTCTCAGTCCAGGTCTGTGCCATTGGCATTAAACTGAGAAGGCAGAACTGCCGCATGTGCATACTGAATGTTTGACATCTAGTGTGAGAGTTACATCTGAGTTCAATCAAATCGTAATGTCTAAATTTATTATCCAGCTATTATTTATATGTACCATACTGCCTGTGTGTGTGTGTGTGTTATACAAATATTTTTTAGGATGTATTCTCTCTTTCACGGCTTTTTTTAATTTTATTTACTTTTTTTTATTATTATACAAGATTTTTAAAAAAATGTTTGGCTGTCACCAGGAATTGAACCCGGACCACTTGCTTAACACACAAGCACCCTGTGGCTGAGCTACAACAGTGAAGTGATAATTTTTCAAAAGTGGGTGTATGCTCCTCTTTTTTCTTTCTAAGGCGCCACACAGCTTATTGTGTTAGGAAGTCCACATCAACCGAACAGATAGATTTTCAAAGAGAAGTTTTGGCTAGACGGTAGTAGTAAATTACAACTTTCTATCTAGAATGATTTGCAAGTTGGAAATAAAATAGCTTTGGTATTGTGACTGAAGACTACTCTTTGTTTCTTATGTGCCAGAAAGTTAACAATGAATACATGAAGTGACTAAATCAGCTAATAATATGTTTTGCTAGTTATGATTGCACTACCAGAATGATTTTGTTTTGCTATCTCGAGGGTTTCTCAAAGGTAATGCTTTTTGAAAGCATGAGCAGAGTGCTTGTGATTAATACGCAATAGATGCACCTGAACAATGACAGCACTACCATAGCTTCAGATGCTGTTTACTGTGGTTTGGTATGTCACACCTCTTACACCACACTCAATTCCTGGCCAGACCACTTAGATATGCCAGGGAAGCCCCTGAGTTGTCTCTTGTTGGATCCTGGTGATAGACAAACTTTTTTTAAATTTTTGTATTGTTTTTAAAAAGCTTGTGAAAGAGAGAGAATACATCTAACGAGTAAAAGAGGCTGAGAAAGAAATTGTGGAATATTTTATGCTCTTGATTTTTAGATGCAGTGAACAGTGGAATTATGCGGATGCTCGTCTTATAGCAAAACAAGCACAGAATTTTGTTGCAAGTGTGGGCCACTCCCCCACAAGAAGATGGTGGCCCCCTATTGAATGGTCCTTCTCAAGATAACTGGAAAGGAAGCTGCAAACATTCTTAACACCTGTCATTCTATCATACCCACTTCTTTGTGCATTTTCGGTGAACCCACTGGGTTTTTTTTTTGGTTTCTTTGTTGGCTGTTGTTGATTTTTTTGTTTTGTTTTTTGTTGCTATTTTGTTTTGTTTTGTTTGTTTGTTTGTTTTTCATTAATTTAAGTTATACTTATTGATAATTTTGAAATTAAAATTCATTTAAAAATGAATGTAACCACTGTTGTAATAGAAATTTATTTCTAATAGTAGTTAACCTCCTCCACAAATCCTCCCACTCCTGTTGTGTGAGGTTCATTTTGGCTGTTGTACAGAGTCGGATATGAAGTGCATACTAATACCACTAAAACCATCAAATAGGGCATCGCAGCATAGATATTATAGATACAGAGTAATCAAAATAGTTATTCACAATTTAACAATTTGTTTCTTCTTATCCTAAATAATATCTGACTCATAGATTGACCAAATCCGTATTTTGTGAGTAACCAACTGGCTTGGCATCACGTTTCAGTACTGAATTAGAAAGAATGCAGAAAGGGTGTGGTCACTCGAAGTCAAATTGCGCACTGTAACTGAACCACCCTTTCCGTAGCTAGCTTCCCGTTAAGAGAATCCAACCATTTAACAGTTGCCTGACTCTCGTCCTGTGTTTAAAATAACAATACGACTTCAGTATTCTAATTGCGCGCTGAGCGGGACCTCATCCAGTTGTCCTATAGTTCCCGGGGAATACTTTATGAGCGGAGCTACTGGTGTATAACTGGATATTTTAATTTGGTGAGCTATAAACATTGATATACATTGTATTGATGAGTAAATGATACACATATAGTTATTTCTTGATGTAGAATAATCAAACAATAGTATGCATATCGATCGAGTTTAAAAGTTCTGAAACATAGAGATATTAATTGATGCCACTTTAATGAAAATATTATCGCCTCCTACAAATTTTGACATATCATAGCTACTTCTAGTCTTACATAGCTCGACCCTATATCTACCACTGTGCACTGTAAAGAAGTCTAGTGGATAAATAAGTGGTACAAGCTTAAAATCCTCCAGATCTCTGTGGGATAGTATGGTTCTGGTTGTGGCTGACAATGCACTTAGCTAACCACATCCACTTTCATAGGCTTTAGTAGTGAAGCCAGCAATGGAGGAATTGCTGTAGTGGCAATTTTAGTGAGCTGACTTCAATGTAACTACAATTACTGAAAATCTGGTTTATAAGAGGAGACTAAACTCTCAAAATTGAAACCATAGCCTTATCTAGTGCAGCATTGATACACTTTTAGTCAAATCCATAGTGTGGCATAGTTAAAATTACTTAGGTTTTATCTGTAGAGCATCCTGGTATGACTAGCTACCATTACTTTTGAACTGGTAGAATGTACTGATACCACCAGAATTCTTCCCAGCACAGTGGTGGATACACAAGATCAACTCACCACATCAAGAGTTAAAGTAGTAGAAGGCTTAGATTAACACTTTAAATTTTCAAGTAGTTGAAGTACACTGGTATGCTACAGCTGTGGCTGCTTACAAAACATAATTGTTCAAAACTTGTTTGCTTATCTTTAACTTAAGATTGTTATACTACATATTGGTTTGACTTGGACTGAAGTCATACATCCGTATATGTGATATGTATTACTCTGGCATAGGAGACATTTGATGAATGTATCATATTACAATGGCTTAAGAAAACCACATATCCATAGAAGTGATATGTAGCACTATGCATGAGAGATTAGATGATTGTATCATATTACAATGGCTTAACTGATCACTTATATGTGACCGTCTATAGGAAAACCAGGCACAACGCGGCACCTTCGAAATTTTTTTTTTTGCACTTACGGAGTTGTCGGCGTCCAGATATTGAGCTCTCCAAGTTTTATCGTCGTAGCTTAAGTCGTTCCCGCTATAATAGACCTAACCGTTCCCTTCCGTCCGCTTGAAACAATACATTCTTAAGAAATCGATCGATCTTTTCTCGATATTACGCATGCCGCGTTGTGCCCGGTTTTCCGTAAACGGTCACATATATTTACTCGCTCGCCATGCATTTGCGCTATTCGAGCGCACCACTAGTATTAGTTGGGCGGAGCCCGACCTTTTCTGAAGGGAGAGGTCGGGTAACAAGCCTATACCTGGGTTTGTTCTGCTGAGTCAGCTAATTTCCTTAGCATTTAACCACACTTCAATCTGATTGGACTGCAACCTACGTTGCAGCAGGGAACAAACCCGGTATAGGCCTGTTACCCGACCTCTCTCCAGCAGAGGTCGGGCTAATATTGGGAGAATTGAGGCCGTGGGAGAGTGGGCTCGTAGTTACGACCCGTCTCAACTCTTCAGCTATACGAGATTTCCTGTTGATGCAAGGCAGACAGGTTTCTTGTTCCAGGAACTCCGACTTTATTTACTCAGCTGGTGAGTGACGTTAGGCACCACTCGCTGGACAGTCCTGAACAGGAACACATTAGCTATCTTTATTTGGTAGCACAGTTAAACACTCGAAGTAGCTAAGTTACAGGAATGCTCTATTCTTACTCTTAAAAAGTCTAACACTTACAAGTTACTGAACAATTATAGTTTAGCTTAAAACTAACTCATATATTCAATATTACTATTCAAAGTTAATTTGTCGAAGCTGCGCCTATAATTTCACCACACATCATTCAGCTTCTTATAAAGTGTTCAAATTACAAGAAGAGAATAGTAATTTTTAAGTCTCCTCTGAAATCCAAAACTTATATTGTGTGGTCTTGAACTGGACTTTGGGTGGCAAATTAGCCTGTAATCTGTCCAAGGGTCCAATGCGTAGCTATATCACGATTAGGCCTAAGTTGTAGCATACCAATGAAAATGTCATTATTAATGCTGTCACAAAATCGCTGTGTTTTGTCAATATATCACAATATATGTGATCATTATCATATATCATTCTTGCATGTATCTACTATTCACAAACCCTAAATTAAAACTTGTCCTGCAGCCCTTTCATGAATTCTAGTGCTGCTTGGCATCTTTTGTGCAGCAAGTTCCACAGCCATTCCTCTAGTTCCTTCTAGTTGTGGAAGTCTTCTGACAGAAAAGCGCTGACTGATTGGCAAAGGTGATCTATAATATTATTGATCTGCAATCCTATCTATAAATTATTCATTGATTTACAATTATATTATTGAAATACACTGCAAATACTATTACCATTACTTGTTAACAAATCTTGGTCGTTTTGCTAAAGGCTCATCAACATTTCTGTCATCAGTATCATCATCTGCAAACGTAAATTCAATTCTATTTAATCACAATTCTTTGAACTCTAAAATAACCTATTTAATAAATGCATTTTAATCACAATTCTTTGAACTGTGATCTCTAAAATAACCGTAGGTAAGATCAGAACATACCCATCATACCTATTTTAATGGTTGAGGGTAGTGGGGGGGGCAAGTGTTAAATTTTTGACTCAGTTATTCTCTACAAAATTATTGTTTTAGTTTGATTAAAAATATTATTTTCAAACTATCATTGAGATGGAATAAAAATGATAGTACCATTAGACCCAGTAATATCAATCCACAACATATGTTAGCTACCTACACATTACATCGTCTTCCGTACTCAAGTGTTGCCTTTTTCTTCTGGGAGCACTGTAATCCATGTCATCTTCACCTTCTGAATCTATAATTCAATTGTTAATCTACAAATAACTCACCTGTTCGCTAATATAACTACATATTACTTTATTACTTCATAGGTAAGATAAATAATGAGTCAAAGTGAAAAACAACCCAAGCTAGCACATGTTTAATACATGTGATACTGCAAGCTGACCCTTTTATTATCATAAGCTGAATTTCTTATTGTTTGGCTCACTGCCACGTTATCTATTGCTATATCCTCTTCACATATTCCTGCTGGTTTTGTATACATTGCTGACAGTCTTTAGTTTACTTGTATCATATGTGCAAATTTGTGGTACAGTGTCTCCAACCTTACGGATCCATCCGTAATTCTTACTGAAATGCTCCTCAAGTTACGGACTACGGAGATGGCGCACTAATTACGGTTTAATCGTTGCATGCACTAGCTGGTTAGGTAAAGGATCTCGTGCTCTAGACTAAGCAAGAGTTGAGCGGTATGTCTGACTCTGAAGGAGAGACTGGTCACTAACACGTAGCATTAAGCGCACTTTACAAATGTGGGAGCCCTTATACTTTCTTATTTCACCAGCCATCCAGATGTAGAAAAGACTGGCAAGGTAAAATCGATTTATGATCATCTTAGAGGTTCCTTCTTTAAGCCTTGGATGTTGTTCCTAGCCAATACCCTGGTTATTTTTGATAAATTTAATATATATTTCCAGACAAGTAAAGCAGCAACAATTCATAAACTTCATACAGAAAGTGAACGCTTGCTTAAAACTGAGCTATCTTTCTTTGTTAAATATTCTGTTATAAGACTAAATTCCTCTAATTTAATTGATATAGAATACTCCAACCCTAGTAATCAAGTTTCGGATGAAGAACTATTTATTGGTGATGAAACTACAGCATTTCTTCTTGATCTTGCTGATAATGAGGGAATTCCATCAACTAATTTTTATGGGCACGTGAGATCATTTTATGTAGTTCATTTAAACTCATCATTTCAATGTTGTGAACAATCTGATTATGATTCATCTTTCCTTGATACTGCAAAATCATGTACCCATGCAATGAACTGTAGTTACAAAGATCATTGATTTTTTTAAAATAATTACAAATAATGTTGTTGAACGTTAACAATGGTTTGAGCATATGGCTTGGGTATAGCTCAAATTACTTAAATGACCCATGAAATTACTGAAATGTTTGATCTGAAATACTGAAATAGCTATGCTCAGGTTGGAGACACTGTGGTAGTCACAAAGTTATAGTCTAACTGCCTACTTTAAACCCAATTAACATCTTAGAGCTTGGTATCTATCAGAGACCAGCCTTAGAACTGCTTTGGGTGTAGCTAAGTTGAAAGTCTCCCAGAATTCAGCTAATTATTAATTTTAATTGTTAGTATAACCTATTATAGTGACTTCAGCTCTTGTTTTGTCATTTAAATTCCTACACTCATAATATCCACTGTTTTCAAAACCTGCCGAGAAAATAGTAAGAAAAGTTATATCATCAGACTGAATGAAGATTTCTGTATTTGGAGGTAGTTGACCATGATTAAAAGTCCATAGAGGTCTATTTATAAGACATGTTATTACCACATGATGTCCTTGATTAAGCAAAATTTCTGATGGACTGATTTTTGTTGTATCTAAACAAACAAATTATAAAACAATTTTTTTTAAACAAAAAAGAAACAAACTAGTAAATACCAATACCAAAGTAAAACATATTTCCTCTTAGTGACTTATTGGAAAATGGATATTCAAGTAAGAACAAATCTGTTATGCAAAGCCTATAGCTAGGACAAACTGCCATTAACCAAGGTAACTTACCACCAACACTAATAGAATATCAAATGAACTCTGCTAAGTTTGTAAGAACTTAACTGTCCTCTTCTGTCTCATAACTCTTTGTCATCATTTTTTTAAATTTAGAAGTCTTTTCTCCAAAATTTCTTGCACCCATGCTAATGTTTGCATTTTAAAGTGCCCTGGGGGATATACAGGCATTGACCTCTTCGAATATTTCCACATATAAATATATATATATACCGAATTCTCAATTGAGACTGTTAATGAGGGTCTGGCTTCCTCTCCCAATAAATTACATGAAGTATAACTTATTTTCCTATACTATACTAAGTGTCACACTTTATCAATATGGCATACCATAAATATATACAGAACTGTGGGCCAAAAAAATTCCTTGTCATTCCTTCTATTAGAGTTGTCCAATAGCAAGTAAAGATTCCTTCATGTCTTTTAGAAACAGGTTCTATTAATAGAAACTGATTATTCGTAGTGATATTGGGTGGTAATGGATTTAGCTGCTGGAAAAACCAGTTTGTGCCAGTTAAACTATCACATATTAATGTCAAACTATCTCCAGTGTTTATTTCCTTAAACTCTGGGGTTATGTGATCTGTCAGTCTTTCTGCACATCAATACAAGATTGTTTACGTTAAAATTGTAATACAATATTATATGAATTTAAAATGAAATTATAAAAAAACAAGAAGTTGGATTATATCTGACATAGCTTTATGTATTCTTCTAAAGGAGAGACTCCTGCAGTGTCCCACCTTAAGAAAAGGGATACTTAGTGTCCATGAGGTAACTAACGCTTAAGTAGACATTTAATAATATAGTTCACCAAGGCAATGGAGGGTCCTTACATGCAGGGCTTTTTTTTTCAGATTATACATGTTAGTATATCGATGGAGGGTCTTACATGCAGGGCTTTATTTTCAGATTATACATGTTAGTATATCGGTGTATATATACTTTTATTATATCATTGTTTTATTAATTACTATACATATCATGCTTTATCAGCTAGTTAGTACCATCATTGGACATGTAATTGTAAATAATTCTCCATACCTCAATACCAGAGAATGTTTGTTGTTTTTTATTCAGGTGGCAGTCTTTGAACATCAAAAGGCACTGACCAATCTACGCAAAGACCGCTCTATCACCATCAAACCGGCCGACAAGGGGACTTGCATTGTCATTCAAGACACTAAGCAATATCTCCTTGAAGGCCTCAAAGAGCTGGAAGACCGTTCGACGTACGTGGAATTGGATGCTGACACTTCACTAGACACCGCCAGACAAGCAAACGAATTAATCAAAGACTGCCACCTGAATAAAAAACTACTGTCCGTCTTCGAGAAGAATCACTACACCACCGACATCAAGGACGTCAGGGCGCAGAGATTGTATTGGCTCAGAAAGGTTCACAAGAACCCTCACCAGCTACGTCCGATCGTCTCTTGCTGCTCTGGCCCGACCCAGAAGCTCTCGCAGCTTTGTAATAACTTGCTAAAAGAATATCTGGGATCGGTTCAGTCCCTCGTCTCGTCTACTGGAGAAACGGTCAGGATCATTGAGAGCTTGAAAGTCCCTCCAGACTCAAGGAAAGCTCTGATTCTGGCCACCCTGGATGTGAAAGCCTTGTATCCATCTATCCCTCATGAGGCAGGCATCTCAATGGCTCTCCAGCAAGCGATCCCGACGGACCCACCGGTTCCATCAGACTACCCCAAGAAGGCAATGATCAAAGAGATGTTAAAGATCATTCTGGCAGGCAACACATTCCAATTCGCGGGCAGAACGTTTAAACAAGTCAGAGGGATTGCCATGGGCACTCCAGTTGCCCCGAC
>WLWI01004555.1_pt1 | contig 11703 bp, 5 predicted proteins | sample 6701501 | NCBI WGS metagenome assembly WLWI01 (sample SAMN12718690, study PRJNA515312) | sponge metagenome | isolation source: marine sponge | host: Mycale hentscheli | place: New Zealand: South Island, Marlborough, Capsize Point | collected 2014-11-01
GTGTCAGAGAGCACATACACAGCCTTTATCACGAGGCCCTTAGCTATCAGCTGCTGCTTGTCAAGGCAGAACAGAGGATTACTTCGGGTTAAGTGTATGGTTATGCCTCAAGAGTGACACTGAAGGGACACATGGCCAGTGGGCTAATGTATATAAAACCCACTGGGCATGTGCAAAGGAACTAAGTGATGATATAGAAATAAGATGATGTAAAAGGAAGTGGGGGTTAGATAGAATGCATGGATAAGTGATGTAATTAGCTAGTGTAGAAATTAATAGAATAACTTATGCTAATAATATAATGCGTTATTAATGATGGATTGTAAGGGGGTGTGTTCTTGGGTGTGGCTTGTGTAATCTGTAAATGTGGTAGAAACAGGGCACCAACAATGAAACAGTAATGACTTCCACCAGCCCGAACTCATCAGGCTTGAGTTCATTGAGGGTGACCTGGCAATGGCCAATACTTGGAGTCCTACTCTGAAGCTTCCTATTAATCATAGTGATTATGTTACCTTTTGTACCCACATGACATTGTCATTAATGAGCCACGATGGCTATGGACAAGTTTGACTCGTTGAATTGTAAACTATCGACTTTCATTATCTTTCTCATCACAATTAACAGTATAATGGTAATAGGGGACTGCAATGTAAAAGGTTGCGGTCTCTGAAAAGGTAGGGGTTGAAATTTAAGACTGGGTGACTGTAAGTCATTAGTAGTTCATATCTTTACCCATGGTTCGAGATTAATCTTAAAAAATATTTGACTAGGTACTAGTTCAATGAATCATAACAGTGAAATAATTGACTCCAACTGGAAAGTGAGGGGTGAGGAGGGGGATTACAAAACTTAAGTTTATTTACACAATCATCAAGTCTCTCACAATCTGTCTGGTAGTCATGTAGAACTCTTTGCCGGTATCTTCACACTGTTTGAGAGGATCTACCAAAGAGTGCAAGAGAGATGTTTGAGGGTCATTCAGAATGCCTGGGACTTGTGGCACAACAACTCTATCACTGTCATCTGCAAGGCTGGTGGGTCCAGACAAGTGGATTCCATACTCGTATATGTCTTCCTACATTAAATAAAACCATTAAAAACACAAAAACACAACTTGATTAACATACTTCACTTAGCTCATCTAATCCATACACTCCACCCAGAGCAGTCACATCAGATGTGGTCATGATTGCATGGGAGACCGACTATGTTCTGTGCTCAATTTGTGACGACAATAAGCAGCTCTGAATGATTCCAAAAGTTGGTTAATTCTTGGCAAAAAAACAAAGTGGAGGCAAAACAAATCTATTTCATCAGATGTGTCTAGGAGTCCTTCATCTTCCAGATCATAAAACAGGTTATACAGAGGAGCAAGGCAAGAAGAAAACACATCTCGCCACAAACGCTCTATCCTTTGATTGTGCACACTGCACCCAGCAATAAAGCTACCTCTACCCGTTCCTCTTCGTGGATGCCTTAGCATATACTCTGAAACTGCCACATTTTCACCTCCTCTATCACCTCTGACTCTGGAAGGCAAACCGTACTTTTCCACAGCAACTAGAAAATGACCAAGAACTGTACAAGATCTATTGTTTGAAGAAGCTACTAAATATACCGGTATCCTTTAAAAGCCATCTATACCCCCGTACAACAATTCGCCATCGTATAAGTTTATGGTTGCCATCAATGTGCCACAAGCTATTGGGGCCAGCCACTTTGTATTATCTATGATGAAGCAGTCGACGACTTCTAATCTGTACTCCCCAAGGATCAACCCGATATAAACTATCTCTGATTCTATACCTCTGAATACGGTAGCCCAAAGAAGTGAGATGTCCAGCTAATTGTTTCTGGCCAGAAGTAGGGAAGTCGGATACAAAATTTAACACCACTTCATCTAATTTCTCATCAGAAATGGCACTATAGCTAGTAAATTTATCTAATCCGAACTGGAGTACTCTTCTATGAATAGTTTTAGAAGAACAGCCAAATATTTTAGCTATTTCCACTTGAGTGAACTCTAGCTCTAACAAGGCAGACAGCTGTACTTCGGAAATATTCAGAGGAGGTCTACCAGTAGTGTTGTTACGACAACATCGATCGTGGCTGTCCATTAAATAACTAATCATATCTGTTACTGTTGACGTCAGACTCATAAAGTTAACTAAATCTTCAAAGAGTGGTTGAACCCAAGCGAGGCTCTGGCTTACAGTTTCAGTTGAATGATAGCACCATCAAAGTCACCGGTGTCCCAGAGAATACTATTATTAATCTGTTCCAAAGCATACTAGATGTTAGTTGGTGGTAGCTTACTTGGCGCATGCTCAGTATTGTCACACATGACATCAACGTGTCTTGCTAATAATAATAATAATAATAATAATAATAATAATAATAATAATAATAATAATAATAATAATAATAATAATCATAATAATAATAATAATAATAATAGCAATAGTAGTAATCATTATTATTATTATTGTTGTTGTTGTTATTATTACTATTATTATTATTATTATTATTATTATTATTATTAATTATATTAGCTAACAATGAAACGAAACAATTGAACAAAAGGAGTCAAGAGCCTGTGCTTCCCTTCACTAAATTTCAGTTTTTATACTAGCTACTCAAATTAAATACTAATACCATTGTGCTTGCTGGCATGCTTGCTGAATTTCTTGCTTGCTTAAAAAGAGTCATATAGCTAGCTAGTTATTTGCTTGCTAACTATATAGCTACATACATATTGCCTTTCCACCATTTAATATCTGAACTAAGCATCTACTCACAATTAGCTAGCCTATAGCTTAAAAAGTTGCATGCCATACATCTAGTAAAGTTCTTAATTCATTCAGATAGCTAGCTAGCCACCTAGCTATAGCTAAGCATTTCTGAAAGAAATGCCAACAACTCTGCATAGCTACATATTTACCTGTTTGTGGAAGTCCTAAATTACATAACTTTAGGCAGCATAGTAGAATTAAATATCTAAAGAAAATACAACTGTTCATTTTAGTTATATGCCCATTGTTGTTTTATACAACATCTGCTCCTCACATAAAATGATGTGCAAGGCTTTACAAGCCAAGTAATGTTTCTTATGGACAACCATATGGTTTGAACAGACTATTGGTTTCAATATATGCTTTGTTTCACTGTGATCTTTTCATACTCTCTGAGAAGTTACTTATTAAATGAAAGTGATTGAAAGCAAAACATAGACAGTACTTTTAATATTTTTAGTAGACAATAGTGTAACCCAAAAGTTCAGGCTCTTTTATGGTATAAAGTAGCCCCACTGTCTTCGTTATTTATTAATGTCACAATAAACAATGGTCGCTATACTAGAGGATACTGTTTAGTGAAGTTTGGGACGGGGTCGAACACGGAGCGAACACAAAAATACGCGGGGGTCAAAGTACAAAATGACATACGTACGTATATAATTGGCGAGCGAGCGTAGCGAGCGAGACACTTACAGGGGTAAAAATGAAAAAAATCGGGGATGTTTGTTTATTTACTTGTATATATGTATGGACGTACGTAAGGCATTTTTGTACTTTGACCCTTGCGTTTTGTGTTAGTTTGGTAGTCGACCCCGTTCCGAACTTCACTAAACAAAATCCTCCGTTTATCGATCAGTACCCGTATCACCCTAGAAATTGAATTGTTTACCTTTTTGAATTCTTTTGCGGGTGCAGTTAAAACTTGAAAACTTAAGGGACTTCCATTTCTATTTGAGTTCGTGGCGGTGGTAAGTCAATGCGCTCTTTGTCATGGTTATAAGCCGTGCGCAACAGTATTTACTTGAAAATACATTGTCCACTAGACTACCGCTAAGGTAAGTCTGTGTAGGTGCATGTCCAGTTGTGTCAAAGCATTGTGTGTTACAACCACTACTTAGCTAAAGAATATCACAAAGAAAACTCGAGGTATGCGAAAATTTAAAAACTGGACCTTATTTTCAGTAACTTCAGGGTTAGAAGTCAAAATCATTCATATAAAAAATAGTATAGTCTTTAGGCTCGCTCGCCATTTGTGCTCAAGCACATCACTAGTAGTTACATACACAACTGTTTCCTGCAGGTCAGGGGCAGCTGCCCATTTATAGCCTAAGGGTTGACATGCCTAAAGGCTGACATGTTCACTACCCCCAACATTGTTTTAGTTTCTGTAGTTACTATTGAAAAGCCTTTACCCATGTTACTAATGTGCTGCAGGTTATGGCTTCAACATTTGACTGGAATTAGCAACACTCAGATTAGTATAAATTTGCTCACTCATCAATTAGCTAATGACAATGTAGATTGATATATCTACATAATCATAATACACGTGTGTGTCATTAACAACTACGATGACGAAATAACCACCCTAAAGTATTTGTCAATTTCTTTTAACATTAAGCAACAATGTAAATTATTTCATAAAGTAACAATTGTATTAAGATTGAAGCATATTTAGTAAAAAACTAATATGTTGACAACAGCAAATATCTTTAGTTTTCTCAGTTTTAAAGCCCCTATAACTACGTTCTTCAGTGAATATTATTTTCTTTTTGACAATAACTCTTCTCTTAGTCCTGTGTGATTAATTTCTAGCCAACATACTAGACAACAACTCACAACTAGTGATTACTTTTAGAGGTTTCAACTTTCCCCCTTAACACTAGCAGATATCTAAAATCTAGCTAATGTTGAAATGAACTAATGCAAATAACCCCCCACCACCCTCCCTCTTTGAAATTTCTGACTATAGGCCTTTGGTTGGAGCAAATATTAGGAAAAAAGCTACATAGTCCTAAGTTACTTACTTTCTGATTTCTCCTACCTGTGAATCTTGCAAAGTGTAATGCAGAGTGTATTCAGGTAGCAGATCAGGACTGGCGTTAATCTGATCTAGGGCAACTTGAATCCCAGGGACTATTCCACTACTTACATATGCTCCTCCGAAGGACATTATGAGCTGAATGAAAAGAGGGCATGTTTTATTCTCTGCTAGGTCAGGGACACAAGAGAGTTGGTCCACACTGATGTTTATCGGAGGATAGACTTGTATATAGGGTCCCACGTAGAAGCTTTCAGGTTTGTCTTCGAGCGCTCCTCTGCTCATTACATTATCTGCGAGGAGTGCTGCGACCACCAGATAATTTAGAGCGGACATTACAACGATATCTGTGCGCCCTAAACGGACCGTTGTTTTTTTCGCATTGGTGGGCGTGGCTGCTGCGGATCTAAGCTGTCAAGCATTCGATCTACTTATTGAACATTTTTTATCACTTAAATAGTCCGCGTTACGGTCATGCTACATAAACAAGTGCTACGTAAGCAAGTGTGGTGGTGTATTTCCCAGAGCTAACATAATTTAGATTTGTAGCTAGTTTCCTAAACTCCCATGAATGTTGTATTCAGTATGAACAGTAGAAATAGTATATACAAGAAATAAAATATCATTATAAATATACAAAAACTTGACCTAGGACTATTTTTCATAAGTGACTGTGCTTTCCCAATGCTAATATTTACCAGATTTGGAGTTTCCTAAACACTTCTATGAATATTGTTTAAACTGATGAACTAGTGGGAGTAGATTAGAATAAGTGTCTTTGCTATTTTTCATAAGTGACTGTGCATTTCCCAATGCTAATATTTACCAGATTTGGAGTTTCCTAAACACTTCTATGAATATTGTTTAAACTGTATGAACTAGTGGGAGTAGATTAGAACAAGTGTCTTTGCTATTTTTCATAAGTGACTGTGCATTTCCCAATGCTAATATTTACCCGATTTTGAGTTTCCTAAACAACTTCTATGAATATTGTTTAAACTGTATGAACTAGTGGGAGTAGACTAAACATAACATATTCATAGTCATTCCAATAAACGTGATTTGCTGTTAGAATGGATGCAGTTATATTGATAGCTGTGGTCTAACAGACTCTTATTAATAGATATTGGGTCTGTAGAATGTATCAATTTGGCTATGAATATTGATTCTCACTCCAGCCTTATGAAAATGCCAATTAGTGATGTCAAAACACATCTAGTATTGTATTTCAGTTAACCATAGGCTGAGTAGTTATTAATTTTTTTTTTAATTACGTGAAGTAAAAACAAGTAAACTAAATTATTTCTACAAAAGATAATGTATTAAACACAAACATTTAAGAAAATGAGGTTGATGAAAATAACATAATGACATTAGTGTATGAAATTTAAAACAGTGTTGTGTGCACAACCTAAAATTGGTTAAATATCACATATCCAGCTGTGCTCTATTCCGATAGTTTTTAGCTTCAGTTTGTGTGAGGTTGCCGTTATGCTTTCTTTGCTCTCTATAAAATAACAAAAACATGAAAATGAGAAAAAATGTTCAGTAAACAAAATTCCTTGTACGTACAGTGGAACCTTGGTATTAATGGCGGAGTCAGTAATGCTCCCCAAACATTAACCAACATAAAACTACAGTAGACCCTCAGTTATCCGAACACTCAGGACCGAGAGTTGTTCGGATATTCGAAATAAGTCATTTTGAATGGAGTCTTAATCTCTTATCTATTTAATGCACAGCAAAATTCCAATGAATATCATTATAATTCCCAAAAATGGTGTTCGGATTAGCGAGAGTTTGGATAAGCGGGGTTCGGATAACTGAGGGCTACTGTACATAAAATCTATAACAATACTAAATGAACTTTAAAAACAACTGTGGGGTGAAGCCAGTCTCATAGTGTGTTCATAAGCTCCCTTACAAAGTTTAGTAACTGTTACCACTAAAATCCTATGGTCCACACTGTTCTGCAAAGTCTGTAGAAACTCTAACCATAGCTTAAAAACTTATAATAATGGTTCATAGAATTACTGAATTTATAAAAAGTGGAATAAATGTAGGACTGACTGTGAATGAGCCAGACAGTATAATGTATAAATATATAATATAACCAACAACTCATAAGAAGTATTGGAATTCACAGCACATTCACACACAACAACACAGGTGAGCACAACACCACTGAGCTACTCGGTGACATGAGAAACTAAACACAAAACATAAGAACACATGAACACACTGGGTTCAATTTGTTGCTATTTGTCCATCCCCTCTTGTATGACACCCACAGCAGTCAAATTCTCTAAGAATCATAACAATTTCCCACACGCATCTGTTTTAGTGGGGAGGTTTCATTGTATTAAGTTTGTGTGAGAATGTCAAGTTACTTGAGTTTCAGATTATATTACATTCAATGGGACATTCTCTAAAAAAATAGATAGTAAAAACATAAAAAAAATTCAACAAGTTTATGTATTGTTATGATAACATCAATAGTAAGTTAAATCGATCTAAATCCACAAACAACAAACCCTTACTTGTAGTTGAGATTCCAGACTCTCTATTTTACATTTCAATGCTGCAACTTCTTCCGATTCTTTGCTCATAGCATTTTCAGAATTACTGTTAAAAACCGTAGTACCATTTGGATCTTTGTACAGGAGTAATAGCTAAAATATTCATTAATTATTTAATGACAGAAGTAATAATAGCAGTTTTACTAATTTAATAACTTTTTATTGAGCACATAACATTATTGCTTACGGATTAACATGGATCATGTTATTTTATGGGTAATGTGCATTTTATAATAAAATAGACTTATGCTACCGTCATATTTTAAGTCAAGTTTAAGTTTTGCATTTGCTTTTTTTCTATTACTTTTATACTTTTTTTATGGCAATATACAAAACTGCTCAAAATGTTGGTCAATTTTTAATCAGTGAGGAATATTTATGGGATAGCATAAAATGTTGTGAACTCACAGGTGGAATGAACACCAATATAAGAATAACTGACGTTCCAATCAGTAGACCAAAACTAAACACCACTGCATAGGCATTGATGAACTCTCCCAGTGTGTATGTGGATATTATAATAACTGCTGTCACTATACTGGTAACATAAATAGCCGTTACGACGTAGATTGCATCGTTTAAACCCTTTATCTTGACTTTGCGGATGGATGCTGCAAACATGAGAGCTATAACTTGAAGTAAAGCCTTGTACCCGTACAACACAGCCAGCATAATGAATCTATTTCTGGAGTTGCATACATAGGCAAAGTAGTGGTAAGTGAATTGCATTACCTATGAGAGAAGAACATACTAATGTCTAAAAAATAATTTAATTAATATTATAATTTATGTTATAAATTAATCACCTCCATAAAAATGACTGGCATTGTTAAAGCAATTTTATATAGCTATTTATTATATTTGTTAATTATTAATTAACTAATGTAATAAATAGATAAACATAATTTAACTAAGTCTTACTCCAACAATGTCTTCTGAGTTTTCCATGTTAGGTGTCAGCTCAGGGGTAAACTGGCCAAATTTATCTTCCAGAACAGTTGATGTGATCAAAATCAATATGTCTATAAGCACCAAGAAGAACACTCCAATTGCTAGAATCCAGTCCTTCAGTGGCTGTCAGAAATAACAACAAACAAATCTACAAGTTGCTTGTAATTTCACAACAGCTCACCTTCTTCTTCCTCACTGAAGGATTGTGAAATATGTAATAGACTCTGCTCATTTTTGCTAAAATTGTTCCATAGCATAGTGAATAGCCGATAGCAGTAAGCCATGGATTGATCTTAATGACAAGAAAATTAAATGTCAAGTTATGATAAGAAACAAGTAGTTCAATCACAATCATGGGAGAATTAATACTCAAAATTTATCAAGCCATTAGAAATATTTGAATTATAAATAAGTTCAATAAATTATTCAGTTGTATTCTTAAAGAAATCTATATAATAATACACTTGTGCATCAGTAACGACGACACCGACAACAACAGACTGTGTATATTCATGAATAATTCATTAGCTCAAACAGTTGGTAAAGCATCGTCTTTGTATGAATTGGTAAAGCGTCGTCACATTCAGTAGAAAGTGATTAATTTGCAATTAAAAAGGTGGTGTAATAGTAGACGAGGGAAGGCGGCGTATGTTTCAAAGAGGAAGGCGAAAGTATATAAGAAAACGCAAAAGTAAGAATGAGAAGGTAAAAGGCGATTGATTAACTGTAAAAAGTTGTTGGAATCGTTGAGGTAAGGCAGTGTAGATTTAAAAGAGAACAAAAGAGAAGGAAAAAGGCGTGGCATTAGCTAATTTGAACTAAAGTGCAGGTGGAATAGGACAGTGAGATTCAGAAGCATGAGGGCTGAAGAAAGGAAAAGTGGGGGATAAAAGCCGAAATTGGACAGAAATAAGAGAGCAGGAGAGGGAAACTTATGCAACGTTAACCAATGGTAGAGAATGATAGCTGAGCAAAATAACTTATGTGCATTCTTCCTTTGCAATAGGTCAAGCACCACTGTGAGGCAGGGTACATGCTAGTATACAATATTATTGAAGTAATAGATATTTAGAATACCAAATTGTTAAAATAGGAAACTTACATTACAAAGCCAAACCTCAGTTTGACTATCGAGCGAAGGTACGACATAGGTGTACATGTTGATGTAAAGTATTATGGCTCCAATAACTATTAGGATGTTCAAGTATGGACTTGTCAATTTAATAATTCTATGACAATAAAAGATACAGCTTCATAACAAAAACTAATTATATACCAATTGAGAATAACTGAAACTGTCTATCTAGTCTTTAAAATTGGTAATGTGTCAATTACATGGACACATGTATGTATTTTATGCTCAACAGCAGATTTTACGACAATTTAGTTGCTGTAGAAATTACTAATATTGACATCACTTCTTATATTAAAGATTTTTACTGTCAAAACTTATCAATTACTAAAGTATTGTAAAAATAGTTCTACGTAAATAACATAGACAAATATTATTATAGTATATTATTTTAGTTTTAACTGTACCCGCAAAAGAATTCAAAGTGGTAAACTATTCAGTTTCTAGCGTTGAATGGGTAACGATCGCTAAACCTGAGTATTCTGTTTAGTGAAGTTTGGGACGGGGTCGAACACGGAGCGAACACAAAAATACGTGAGGGTCAAAGTTCAAAATGACATACTTAGGTCCACACATATAATTATATAAACCAACAAATATCCCAAATTTTCAATTGTGTTACCCCTGAGAGTGTCTCACTCGCTCGCCAATTATCTATTTTACTTATATAAGAGTATATTAAAACAGTTACGTCACATTTCCCTAAAACTTACTTAGTTTTTCTGTAAGCAATGTTAAGAATAAGACAAATTATAGCAAAGACAATTCCAAATGTTGCCAGAATTGAGAATGTAACAGTAACTGATAAATGAACTGATACAGTGAAGTTTAAAGGCACACCATCGTAAGGAACTCCCTCTAATATATAAAATAATATTATTAACAATGTAATAACCGTTAACATGCAATAATGATAAATGTGGAAACATATTTTTGGTAATAAAATGTATTGAGTACATTTTTTGTCCGTGAGAAAATAGTCGAGCATATGGATTGTATAAAAAGCAATGATAATAATTTGATCATGTTTTCCCATATTATTTCTACTACTTCATTTTTTAATAGTCTTAAGAGAGATATTTTTATCCAAGTAAAATAAAACTGAATATTATTTTTGAAACAGGGCAATAAAAATTTTAGCATCTTTCATATGCAATAACAATCACTACAGTTTACTACAAAGATTCAGTTGTTCAATATAAATACACATTTCAAATAGATAGATCGGGATTCATATCTTACTTGATGGCAGCAAAAGTATTTCCTACACTTTGTTGGAATTTGTTTATCATTATAATAGTATGCATTTCATCCTGTTAGCTATACAAGGTGAATGTGGTTGTGCAATGAGACTAACCTGGCCAAATGTTAGATAATTCGTCAGTGTACTTCAATATATCTGATTTTTCCTCACTTTGCCTTATATATACCAAACCAACTCTTTGGGATTTAATCTCATCACCTAAAAAAATAAAAAACAAATATTTATGTATTATAAAGAAGTATAATTTGAACTAGCAACTAGTAAACAAACTATTTCTCCTGTAAACCAATTACAGATACGTTTACTTGCCATTATATGTATTATATACTGTTTTACTGTATCAATGAAGCACCAAGGTGCGAACCCTCAGTACTACTAAACACTACCTAGCTATTACAATATAATCTCTTTCCAAAAGAACAAGCTATCTTGTATCTGGTTTAATGAGGCATCAAAATTGCTCGAGCAATGAAAGCGGTACATGGTAAAGGAGCTAAACTAGCCAGAAACACTCACTGATATACATTTTCAACATGAAACTTTACTTCTTTCAGGTCCGTTAATTCTCTGTGCATAAAACAAACTACACCGCTGGCTGAAAGAAATTATTTGCTCACATGATCACATGATGCTAGGGGGCGTCACCCATAAAAGCTGGTACCTACACAGAACTGAAAGCTTCCCGTTTTCTCTACAATTAGCCCAAAATTAAAAAAGTACCACATTAAAGGTCCTGATTCTCCGTCCAGTGTAAGTTCATACCTAAATTGATAGGTAATTGTCAGTAATATCCAAAACCAGAGCATGACAGACAGACAGACCAACAGACAGGATGACTACTATAACTGTCTTGCACATGCGCACTGAGAGTTAACAAATATAAATAGGGCACTTACCATTTTTTCTGTATTGTGTTACTTCCAAAATATTGAATTTTC
>WLWI01004556.1_pt1 | contig 11702 bp, 7 predicted proteins | sample 6701501 | NCBI WGS metagenome assembly WLWI01 (sample SAMN12718690, study PRJNA515312) | sponge metagenome | isolation source: marine sponge | host: Mycale hentscheli | place: New Zealand: South Island, Marlborough, Capsize Point | collected 2014-11-01
TAGCATACATTTCCCTCGAAAAAATTACGAGCTGTAATTTGATTGGTCAGGCTGGCTGTCGATCACTTGTATCTCCTTATATGACAATATTGCCAAGATACTCGTTGGAAGCACTGACACATAGCACTCGTTGCCTAACTCACAGCCAAAATGTCAACCTTCAGTTTCTATCACAAGCTGAAGTACCCACTTCAACACACACACATATACACTGTATACTGGATATTATGTCTTATTAAAACATATGAAGAGACTGGACATACACAAAACACACAAACACAACGTTTGTCTAAACCTTCCATAAAGGACATCACACAACTATATATGGATACAGGTTATGTGGGTTACCATACACTAAGGTCTGTGGAATAATATTTATATCCCATAAAAAATGCCGTACAAAGAACATAAAGTCTACTAGATATCTGTGTTCTCATAAACACTTCTCTTAAAAAGCACATACAACAATTACACACATGTAAACACCCACCACTTATATACAGACATACATACAGACATACACATGCACACACATACATACACAAACTGCATATACGAACATACATGCACATTATATGCACACACATAATACAAACACATGCACACACCTACTCCTACGGTCCCACAGAGGAGGGGGGGGGGGGCCACACACACACACACACACACTTTCTCGCCATGAAACGTCAACCAGTTTTACAAGCTTCCCCGGAACAACAACACTTTGAGTACAACTAGACAAACATTGCAGCTTTCTTTCCAGCAACATGGAGAATTGTTCCTTTACCACTGCCACCCAGTCACCTTGGAAACCAGTACATTGAACCCACCACAGTGAGTGCATTACACACACACACACACACACACACACACACACACACATATGCATACGCATATACACACACACACCGGCATCCTGACAAAAAGACAACCAGGGCAGTTACTGCCACACACAACATGTAAACACTTCCACACTCATCCAAACAATATACTGATTCTTTCCTGGATGAATAAAAAAAAAAAAGAAGAAAAAAGGGCATTCTAAGAATGGAACTGGGAAACTCTCCTTCTCCTTACATCAGACAAACCCATATTTGACATTAATCCCACTCTTTTCAAAGCATGACTCCAAGATACACCACTCAAATTTGCAGCAACTGTGTCAATACGGGCCTGGGAGATGTGTTTGGTAACTCAAGATGCGTGTAACAATAAACTCTGTAAGTTGGACACCATTTTACCGATAACCGTAGCTACCCTATTCCATAGCGAATGTCTCTTTACTCCACTAGCAAATACAATATGAGTTTCCACCCAATTATCACTTAAAATTCAGTTTCAAGTAGTAAGCTCCACAAGTAATACAGCTTGTCCACCAGGCTCAAGTTAACCAGTATACTCCTTGCACATTGCTTGAAAATACGCATCACCATTCTTTAAAGCAACTAAACACCTTCTTTATGGAAACTCTCAACCCTTTAATCAGGCTATTTATCATACTGAAATGTTTCTAATAAACCAACATTAGCATAACATACACAAACAATGGAAGACAGCCTTAAAAGGAAGTTATTAGACAAAGAAATAAAGAAAAGTTGTCATATCCTATCAGAAATGATAGAGGAACTGTGAAGACTTTTAAAAAAAATGCATGATAAGAAGGAGAGTTGCCATCCCTTAAGCAATCACACACAACATAAACACATACATACCACTATTAGTAATAATAAAATAATCCATTCCTTACCTAACATCAAATTTTCTAATCAGATTTACACTACCAAATACTTCCTACTGCCCCTTCAGTAATAACAAAAAAAAAAAACAAAAAAAAAACTTTCGAAAAATGTGCTCTCGAGATAGACCCTCCTCTGAACACATTTGCCTGCTAAGTATTTTCTTACCTCTATGCCCAGATGGCACAAATCTCACTGACAGCTTATTTTGACCAACCAGTAAGCAGCATAATGAATACTATAGGCAAAACTCCTGATGAGTGAGTGCAATTAGAATCATTCAGAATGAAAATGTATGAATATATAATATATTGAAATAAAGTGGGAGGGTCCATGCCAAAACTTTTAAAAATCCTGAATTCACATATAAAAAAAAAGTGAGTTACTAACAGATCTGTAAGTCTACACCAAATGAACTATTAAATTGTACACTGTATAAGATAAGCAAACACACTCAGCATGTGTGTGTGTGAGAGAGAGTTATAAATGAGATTTCTCTTTCAAATCTTGCAGAGGAAATCCTAACCACTTACCTAATGGAAGACTTCTGAACAACATTTGATTACACTTGCAAAAAGAAAACACCCCAGAAGGCTGAGAGGGTTACCTTAAAAGAAACATCAAATGCCCTCAGGACCTAGAAACCCATTCCCCATGTTGGTACACTCGTTAGCTTGCTAAACACTTAACGTGTGTGCATGTGTTGTGTGCAGGCATGACTAAAACAATGGCACAAGAGTTGAGTAGCTCTACCGTGCTACGCCCGATGACAACTTCCAAGTTTCTGTTAATTATCAATTAGCCAGAACGCTGGAAATCTCCTGAATCACCACACACAAAAAAAATACAAGAACTTACTCTGTAACAGACATCCCGACATTAAAGTCCCACTCCACGACACTCCAATCAATCAACTAGCATTTATTGCTTCCGAAGGCGCAACGAAACCACAAGCACACGGAACAGCGATAAGGCTCCACAAACTGACTCTTTGACTGGTTCCGCGGGTTACCACAGCTTTTACTCAAATGCAACAGCCTCCAAAGCCTCTAGCACTCTCAAGAAAGAAGCGAATGTCTAAACTAAACATGCATAATTTTTAATCTACAGACAAACATCCCAATGCGAACGATGCTGCTCATGATATCGAATTGAACACGTCACGTGATAGCACATGGGTGTGGACACAACACAAAAAAAATTGAATTTGATTCTGAATGATTTAACAACTTTAACAAGAATTAGAAGATGTTTGAAGGTGAAGGTCCACCATACATTAAGTCCCAAGAACTTGGGAATGTCCATAAGCCATTAGCACCAGCATCCTTCTGAAACAACAAATAATTTTATATTATAAAAGTACAAGGAAATTAAATTGTTGCAATAATCCAGCACACCAATTAAATTAATTTTCTTTTGACTTGGGCAATCCAACAGTGATGATGTTAATTATTAAGCTGTTATTATGTTCTAAAATATCATAATTTAAGGATTAAACTAATTGTTTGGTATTCAACTCTGAAATCAATACGAATATAATTGACTACTATGTTACTAAGAAGGCCAGCAGTGTTTTTTTTGACTTGATAATACACAACACACTTGGAGCATACTCAGAACACAGGCTAATTATCAGCACACCTGGAGCATGCTCAGTAGTTTGTTGGCCATGGCAGAGGCATCGGGAATGTTGTCACCTTGACTGCAGAAATTCACCAAAATCAGGAGGCGTACATCGCTGTGATTACTGCAAACAAAAACAAATAAAGTCATTTTAAATTTACGACTACTACTATTGCTATTATTACTGTTGTTACTACTATTGCTATTATTACTATTGTTACTACTATAGCTATTACTATTATTGTTACTACTATTGACAAGCAAATAAGAAACAATCTGAAATATATAATTTTTAGCTAATGATTACATTTACATGCAATAGTTAAACGATGAGTTCTGAGAATTATGGATGATGATAACAAGTCCCAATCCCAAGGAAGAGGGCAATTCTAGCGATAATTCCAAATGTTGCCACAGTTTAACTATTATATACCATAGGTACCATTTTGAAGCATGTAAAAGACCAAATAAAAAGAGAGGGTAGTGTTGTTTTCAGAGGAAAAACATATATGTCCAATTAATGCAGCGAGGGTCATTCCAAAATACAGAAAACAAGAAGCGCATTTCATCTTCTTTCCACACCTTCAAACAAAAACAGTTACCATAGCACATATGGTATACATGTAGGTTGCACCACGACATGGAGGTCGGTGTGGGATTTATACAACTGAGGACCAAAGGTCTGAGGATAGTGTAAACCCCGTACCGACTGAACACAAAGTGGTGCAACTGACTTGCACCATGGCTCTAGGCTGTAGGAAACACAAACACTAATTTTGATTGGCTGGTTTACTTATTCACCTCCTAGGAGGTGGGTGTGAAATATATTCACCGCGAATCAAGCAATTTGATTGGACAGTTTGAACGTACCATGGTACAAGTAAAGCTACATTTACGAAATTACGAAGTCAAAACACAGTAGTGAAGGATTTCAAAGGGTTTTACATATGTTTCATCCCCTCGCTGGTGCGTGCCAATTGCAAACAGTATTTTGACTAGTCATGCCCTTAACTGTGTATACACTAAACTGCAACAACATTCTAGGCCTGTTCTAACAGGACACACATCTAATGCTTACCCGCACAATGAATAACAATCAACCAACAACTGTCTCTTTGTGCATGCTTGTTCGTTCGAAGACAAAAAAATTCATCATGCTAGATAAGAATATAATTATGTGTAATTACTTACGGCCACCTGTGATAGTGGACGCTAATACCCCAGCGACTGGTTATGATTCATAATTCACTACAGTTCAACTACAAAGTGAATCACACCAAAGAAAATATATCTGGAATTTTTGTTGTAGCTAAGACTCCCCAGCTAACAAACCCAAGATTGATCTCAGATGCCAGCTGATCATTCTATATAGATGGGAGGGGGAAAAAGTGGTGAAGAAATACAAGCCGCTCTAGGTTGTGCCAACACATCCATTGACATTTTATAATTTTTAACTATATATCATCCATTTAGTACAATTTTTTTTATTGAGTAATAAAAAAAGTAAAAAAAAAAAGTAGATATTCAATACACTCACACTCACACAAACACACATACACACACATACACACCTACGCTTGTAAATGACTTTGGCCATGCCGGCTCCTGGCAAAAAGAGTAGGCTCTCAGGGACCACGCCCACCCCAGGTTCCCCAGACTCTGAACATCCTTCTCCTCCTGCTGAGTGATCTTGAGGTGGGCGTGACTCGAGCGGCTTCCACTGTAGAGTCTCATTGAGATCTTGAAACAAGGAGGCAGCCGAGGAATTCAAAAGAAATCGGAACGGCTCTCTAATGAACACAATTTTGAGCACGTGCAAAAGAAGAATCTAATTAAAACCAATTGTTAATTAAACATAAGTTTATTGGTAAACAATTTAAAAACCTTTTCTAGCTTAAATAGGGGTCTGCTTCTCATTCTAACAACCAATATTATGTTAATTACAACTTAACTCGAAACATAGGGTTAAGTTTTAAACACAATATTGGCTGTCAGAACAAGAAAATTTGCTATTACTTTTAAACATTCTTTCAGAGTGACTAGCCAAAGGACAAGGAGGCTATGATGAGAAATTACATTTAATAAGCTCTGAATTCAATAGCTTATAACCTCTAACTTTCTTGAATTCAGTAGTCTTTGGCAGCACAGAGAGTAGAAGTATACTCACCTTGACAGTTGAACACCATGCTGATTAAACACAGTGCCATCTTTACAAAAGAAGCTACCAACAAGCAACTCTAAATTCATCACGCAACATTAAGCAATACTTGTAATAATAATAATAATAATAATAATAATAATAATAATAACAATAACAATAATAATAACAATAATAACAACAATAATAATAATAACAATAATAATAATAATAATAATAATAACAATAATAATAATAATAATAATAATAATAACAATAATAATAATAATAATAATAATAACAACAATAATAATAATAATAATTAAAGTATCATTTCATCAGTCTTCACTAGCCAATCTACTTCCACATGACGTAACGTATTAAAGCAGAGTTCAATATGTTCGGAACTGTTTGTAAGCTTTTCTCGCTCCATGAAGAAGTAACCAAACAGGCAGACTGTGAAAATCCAGTGTACACTGACTTCAAACCACACCCTCTCAACCCCACCCACCTCACAACTCGCTCACACTCCCACTGACAGGATAAACACCCTCCCACTCACCCCACTAGTTGAGAATCTCTCCTCTCGTGTGCGTACGAACTAGTCAACACAACCACGTCGGCCACACCCACTTCCTTGCACCACTGCAACAGCTGGTCACAGAAGTCGCCGAGACGATGCTGCAAAGAGAAGCAACAACAGAACTTGAGATAAAACCTTCAGAGTGAACAGAACTACTATATTAATTGGAAATCTCTTACATATTGAGTTATTCTTATAATCATCACTAGTGGTGTGCTTCAGCACTAAACACGAGTGTACTGTATAAAACCATGTAGCTCGCTTGGTAGAAATGTCCACTATGTTACAGGGAGACTGGAGAATAGTGACTCAACTGCCCACAGTTACCCTGCTGAACCCACAGCAGAACAATCCCACACTAATAACCCAATGTTTCAGGCTACTAAGCGACAAATAGTGTATTAGAAAACTGACAAAAGTAGTAACAGTAGTAGTAGTACAAGTATAAGAACCAGATAGGATGCTCCACTCTACCCTTTTATAGGCAGAGCAGAGCAGGGCCCCTATGAGACAAAGCAAGCAATGTCAACAAAGAGCAGGCTAGAGATGGAGAGTAACAGTGTAAGTGTGAATGAGGTATAATAACTGTTAATGAGAGTGAACACAAGAGGTACTAATTAGTAATGTAAACAGTCACACATGCAATGAGCAATTCCAGCTTCTGTTCAGGCATGGCCAGAACACGTACTTGAAGAGATATTAGCATTAGTCACAAATTAAAACACACTTATAGTTCCATATACTTTATACATTCACAATTATAAACCTTAGTATAAGCTATAAATGAACAAAAAAAAATTTTTTTTTTAATACTTAAAAAAAAAAAAACAACCTAAATTCTATAACTGCCCACTTATTGGTTTTCAGCAGTGAATAATACTTGCCATTCGAACACACGCTAGTCCGTGTGTGGCCCTCTGGCCCGTGAATAGAAGCAGTGCCATTTTCAGTACATACTTCCCATGTTTTATCAGGATTTTTAGGGTAGGAGGAGAGGAGAATTTCGATTGTAAAAATAGAGTTCTTGTTGTTTTTTTGTTGCTTGCAAAGTGCCACTAATCACTTATATGCATGTGGGAAGAGCTATTGGTGAAGTTGGCTACTTTACAAAACAAGAGTTCTTGAAGAACAAATAAAAGTATGGAAATTCAAACAAAACAATCACTGGATTGTGCATTAATGTTACTGCAATTGTCACTTTTCTTGCTATGATTTAAGTTCAAATTTGCTATTCTCAGGGGAGAAATTTTCACAGAGTGTTATTATTATTACTAGCAAGTACCCTGCCACCGTGGCACTTGATGTACTAACTTTTGCTAATTAGGCATGCAGTAGCATAAGGTTGTTGTTTTTTATTCCATTGTTATTACTTGGTTTATGTTCCACTTTTCTCTTACTTACTTTTAGTGACCCATGTATTCATGAATACACACGGCATCGTAACTGACAGTACTTTACCAGTCCAGCCCTGCTGTCCACATCCGTCATCGATGCTTTACCAATCCCTTTCAGTGAATGAAACATTCAGGAATACACATATTGTCCTCACTGCTACTAACATGCAAGCGTATTACTATAATATACATTATTTATTTTTATTGTTATCATTTCAAGTATTATTATTTTAATTTATTTCATTAAAATTGTTTCATACAAACTTTTCACTTCAGCTAGTACTATACAATAAAAGTAGTTATAACAAGTTACATATGCTGTCCTCAGTAAAGACAGATACTTGGGCAAAGTATAGAGATAACTACCATGAAACAGGGAGTAGGAAGCCAGATAGAATCGGTGCAGCCATTATAACCACACCCACTTAACCACACCCACTCTTTTATTCAAGTAATGAGTTTGATTAATAGAAAAGACAATACAGTGGTTTGTTTTTATCAAATGAAACAAAGAGTTTTAGTTTATGTTCTGTGTATTCAAATGACACTGTAATCACACCAAACAATTCAGAACAAGCCTTCTTTTTTTTAATTATATTACAAAGCAAATGATTTTTATAAACAGTCATTGTTCATGTCAAATAAATAAATAATGTTAAATTATAATTATAGCTATTATGTAGAGTGTATATTATTGTATAGCTAATATAGCTACTTGGACCTGTAAAGAAAACAACAAAATGACAACAAAAAAACAAAAAAACAAAAAAACACTTTAAAAACTGAATCCACCATAATTAGAACTTACAAATGCCTGCCTTTTGTGGCAGTCATAGCTTTATTTTATTCAAGTATGTGAGGCAAATAACAACAAAATGGTCATTTTGCAAACCAACAATGCAAAGACCTCTGAACCACGTTTGTTTTTCCAGAAGATCGCTTTGGAATAGTAAATGAAGGACCAGGCTGGCTCAGAGTTTCTTAAAAATCTTCCAAAAGTCTCAACATTAGCTATTTAATCCCGGCAGAAGTCATTTCGACCACTCGCTTTCAACCGCCCAAGTAAGACAATAACCATCACGAAATCGAGATCAGGTAAAGAGTAGAAAAATTAATTGACACCCCCCATTTTTGTTAAAATATTGGCGTGGCCATGGCGGCACAGCCGCACCCATTCCGACAACCCTGTGAGAGGGCCAGTGATTAACGGGGTACAAAATAAAACAACTCAAAAAAATTATTTAATTAGTAATTTATTTGTTCAAATGTGAGTTGACAGAGAGGCAAGCTAGTGAGGCCGGCCATTTCTCGTAGATATCTTGGCAGTAAAATACACGATACAACATGAGCAATACATCATGACCAAATACCATCATTCACTCATACAGTTACCTCCCCACCTCCCCCCCCCTCCCACATCGTAGTAACACACTTAGGCGGAAACATCAACAATAAACCACTTCTACTTCAATAACCAACAATTACAACAAATATTGACCTTCACTGGAGGAGTTCTGAACTGCACAATAACCAACTTCTGCTTCTTATCTTCATACACTACACACACACATATACACACACACACACACACACACACAATAAACCTTTTAATTAGAATAAGTTCTTGAGATGCCAACAACAACAACAAACACACCAACACATGCTCACACATGTACAATTAATTACCACAATTAGAATATCAAGCAACCATACTGTACCAAACAGAGCCACCATACCCATCATTTTTACAACCCCTTACCATCTTAAACATTTTTCTCTCATAACAAATGACAGGTACTACCCCTTAACAATACCAACAACCATTCCTTACCAAGGAACAACCCCTTACCTAAAATCATCCATTCCTTACCAGGGCACTACCAGGCAGCTCTTCTTCACTACATGTACTCCATACCAACTGGCAGTCAATCCATATCAGCACTACCCCTTCCCCTCGCCTTCCTGACTACACTGGCAGCCATTCCACACCAAATAACTACCCCTACCAAGCTGTTGTCACCTGTCAAGCTACTAGCAGTATGTAAATTACACATGCATCACATCTCAATAAACAGGCCATAGAGTTCAACCTAGTGTAAAGAAAATAGTGAGAGCCATTACCAGTTGCCGATAATTTACGAGGAATTAAGACTTCTATAGTTTATCATTCCAATATTTTAAGTGAAATTTTCTCATTCCAAAACTCGTGGACACCAACAATGCCTTGCCTTATTTAGGTAAAGGGTATTACTGTATTCAGACCAGCCACATCCTTTCCCAACACATTCACTACCACAATAATAATATTCATAGCTTACCCACTGGACCACATGCCATCCTCACAGCTTATTAAGGAATTGAACTCAACAATTCTCTGGTATCAACGGTATTGATCAACACTTCAACTTCCACTACGTCCAACAAGACTTTGTCTCCTATATGTTGAAATTTTTGGATGGCTAATCAGCCTGCCTCACTCTGCTTGTTTTCAATTAAAGCCACCATTATCAATTGGCCAGAAATGTGAGATGTAAGTCAGCAAAAATAAGTTTTGAAATTGGTAAAGTATCTTTTAAATGACAATTATCCTGATGACCTATGTAAAGTTAGAATTGAATTCACTATCAGTTATATAGTATACCTTCATTGCACTCCTCTACACCCTCATCACACTCCTCTACACCTTCATCGCACTACTCTATACCTTCACCACACTCCTCTACACCTTCATCACACTCCTCCTTGCACTCCTCTACACCTTCATTGCACTCCTCTACACCGTCATCACACTCCTCTACACCTTCATCACACTCCTCTACACCTTCATCACATTCCTCTACACCTTCATCACACTCCTCTACACCTTCATCACATTCCTCTACACCTTCATCACACTCCTCTACACCGTCATCACACTCCTCTACACCTTCATCACACTCCTCATTGCACTCCTCTACACCTTCATCACACTCCTCTACACCTTCACCACACTCCTCTACACCTTCACCACACTCCTCTACACCTTCATCACACTCCTCTACACCTTCATCACATTCCTCTACACCTTCAATGACCCTGCTAATTAACACCACAATGCTGGTGTTCTCTTCCTAGTTGTTGCTTCTTTTATTTATTTACTATTTTTCTTTTTTTAATTTATTTATTTATTTTTTTTTTTTTTGCTACTTCATGACTGTGTAAAGAGACCAGACAACTCCAGCAAGCACAGTGCAGGCAGGCAATGTAGCCTCCAAAAAATTATCAACAATAAACTAGATCTATGGTGATAGAGATGTAGAGTTACCGTCAACCTGCACCACCACTGCATCTGTATGCCTAAACCTGCCTGAGTCACTGCAATGTGCTATGGTTTTCCCATGAATATATTTGGCACTTCTGGTTGCCCTGACAGCCACCATAGCACACATGTAAGGCTTCGGGGTGGCACAAATGGTGAGTGAGCCATTGTGCACAAGTAATTCACACAAGGTAGAACCTGATAAAAGTTGATTACAAAATCTGCATTAACAATGAGGCGCATTTAGATTGCCTGAAGTAAGTCTTGGATCCTGTTCACCTAGTGTTAGAAGACATCATTCAGTCTATTTAGTCCTAAAAGTAGTTACAAGTAGCTATGTAGCCATTGACTATAGTAGTGATAGCTTCATCTAAATGACCTGTGTTCCTGACAAAGGGCACTCTAGCTACTTAGGGGGAAAAAACAGCCGAGTTTTTAAATGATGTATGGTAAGGGGTTTCAATGCCATAGTAACCACTACATTTAAAATGGAGACACTACAACATTGCTATAGCTGGAGATTTGGTAAGTATCAGCACAATTCACTGCACAATTCACTGCACCATAAGCAACAAGGCAATTCTGCTGAATGCAACCTGGTAAGGTGTATTCAAAATTAACACAACTGGAAATGAAGTTGTTCACTATCAATTAAAATACAGTACCAGTTGCCTGTATAAAGGGTAGTGCCACCTGGCAAGGTCAGGGAGACCGCAGAGTTTGAGACAGAATTTTGTGCAGAACATTGAGTTAGATAAATGTTGAAATGTATTCACACAAGCAATTTACAAATGGATACCAAAAAGCAAATTATCTCATGCGTCCTATTTAGTGCATTTTAAATTTGGATGTCATTGGACAGCAAAACCAGTGCATTCAATTACTGGATTAAAAAAATAATAATTTTTTTTGGGGGGGGGGGGGGGGGGGGGGG
>WLWI01004557.1_pt1 | contig 11701 bp, 7 predicted proteins | sample 6701501 | NCBI WGS metagenome assembly WLWI01 (sample SAMN12718690, study PRJNA515312) | sponge metagenome | isolation source: marine sponge | host: Mycale hentscheli | place: New Zealand: South Island, Marlborough, Capsize Point | collected 2014-11-01
GGAGACAATGTCATTCTGTAACACAGAAGCTCTACCCATATTAGAGGGAATGTTTTTCAACAGATCAAGAGGAGTAGTAGGTTGAAAAAGAAGTTCCAGAGGAAGCTAATCCTGAAATATGGAGATAATGAGTGAAAGATACAGTGTAGCTACAAGTGCAAATGATTATTTGTTATACAAGTCACATAAAATTGCTGCGAATGGTTACTAAGGCAACACCTACCAGAATTAAATAGAAAAAAACACTGTCCGGTTTCTGGAGCTGCTAAATGCTGCTCGTTAGTTGTGAAGAGCCATTAGCAGCCAGAATTGTTTAATATTAATCTAATGAAGCTACTACTATTCTGGGTAAGCTGAGGTAAGTACTTATGATAGCTAAAATTACAAAAAAAAGCTTTGGCCTTCTTTTTTTGTAGCTGAGAGCTTGTTGTCAAGAGGTACCACGTAATTGAGATAGTCAGAATTACCAAGAAACAAATATGTGCGAAAGTGTTGTTAGTTACAGCTACTGCATGAAATGTAGTTTATATGATGAATAAAGGTAACAACTAAAAATTAATGATAGCAAAAACGGGTAACTACAATAACATACAAGACATTACAAAACACACAGCAATTAGTGGTGTGTTTGAGCACAAATGGCGAGCGAGCCTCATTTTATAGTTAGTTTACATAAAACTACAGTATTGTGATTAATTTCTAACACTCTAGCTGCAAAAATAACATTGTGTATTAAATTACCTAGATCTAACCTAGCATCATTACATGTAATTGTACACCATGAATTTCATTTCCGCCTCAGTTGGATAGTTTATGTAGCATCAATATGCCCCATTGCAGTTGGTTCCAGCAGCAAATTTGTAGTCTATTTTATGCCCTGGTTGCCACTAAGAAATTTCACACTGTGACATTTCCCAGTTACCATGGACAACAGTCCCAGTTCAGGTGTGCTGCACAGTGCGGATTGAGCAACCTCCTGTGGGAAATTTATAGGAGTATATCATTCTCTTATTCTAGGCTGTTACTGCACCAACTATAGTATAAGTATAATTATAGAAATTTATCTTTCCAAATGCAGCAATAGATTTGGACCTTGAGAATGGAACAAGTATAAGAGAAGGGTATTCCGTATTACCAGTGTGCATAACTGGACTCAATGAACTTACTGCCATTTCCTATTTTGACACTCCGGTTACTGCTATACGTGAGTTCAGTTTAAATATCTGTGCATAAGGTTAGCATCAGTACCACTATCTAATAATAATGCTATTAAGATTTTACAGATTTGATTGTATATATATATATATATATATATATATATATATATATTATTTACTAGCAATAGCATAACTTTTTGGTAAGCTGCAACATGGTGAAGAATGTCAATATGAATGGAATAATATAATTACAATGCTGCATGTTTTTTTTAACTCTTAGTCATTTAATTACAATACTTATGATATTCACTGTGTGGATTTAGTCCCCAAATATTTCTCAATAATTGGAGTTGCAGTAAAAGGAATATTGTACAGACAGCCAGAATCAAAGCAACTAGATGAAGCTAAAGTGAGATGATTGTGTGGAATCTGTGAATGAAAATGTAAATAGAAAAATAAGTGAATATTGTATTAGCCAGGTGTAGTCAGTAAACTTTATGTGGTTTAAATTGACTATTACCATGAGATAATCTGTAATGTGAACTGACCATGTTATTAGCTTAGAGAGTAAGAGACGAAATAATTGGTACTGCATAGAACTCAATACTGTAACCACTGTAATTCAAACATAATGTATTTTCTAATTATTCGATTAGCTTTGGTGATAAAACACTTTGTCACATTAAATTCTTATAAAAAAGTTGTGTTACTAAATTTTGGGACTGTTTTCCTGATAGTCTCTGTGTCAAGACCGTTTTCCCAACTCATATGCTGGCAAAGGGTCTTGAATGGTATGGATTTTGTTCCCTTCTATATGAATCCTGGGGGAACAATACTTTAATGTGTATCGCTTATGGTGTGGTTGGGCTTTATTGGAAATAAACAACTATATACAGGGTTTTATTATTATTAATTGGTGTTAATAACAGGGTCATTTTTGAGTAACTCATCTCTTCCTGGGCTCCGTAATGAAGACGAATAGGGAGTCCTTTGTAGCCATCTTTTTCTGGCAGGTAAACTATTAGGCTTCCATTAATTTTTATTTACTTAATGCAGTTTTGGTCACATTAATTTCACAAGAAATTATTTAACACCAGATTCATTACTACACCAAGCTAGTTCTGAGCATTTATTGTCTGCTCTACTCTGATTACATCTAGTAAAATATTTTCACAAAGAAAGTAGTTTGAAGGTAACTTAACTATAATCAGTCTGAGACTAACAGCATATTTTTTTCAAGTCAACCAACTAACCATTGTTGAAATACAGTAGAAACCACGTAATGGCGCCAATTTAATCACATTCAGAGGGAATGAAACACATACGTTGAAAGTTCCAGACCCTTTCCCAGTGTTGCGGTTGGGTGAATATTATCATCAGTGAGATTACATGCCTGCCTGCCTCCTTTCACTCCCCACCTCCCCACATACTCACTTATTCACTCTTACCTACCTCCTCACCTATCACCTATTTGCATACACTCAGTGTGTATAAAATAATTTAACAAACTATGTGCACATGTGCACAATTTATTTTAGCAAATAAAGACTATAACACATTTCAATTTTCCACTTTGTATGACCCTAATATATCGGACAACTGCCTAAAAATTCAAATTAGGTATAATGGTGAAGACAGGAGTAATCCGCCAAGATCAGTGATTGTCACAGCAGTGATTATATCTGGCCCCCATATAGGATTAAGTATTGTACGCTTCTTTTATATTGTTGATGCTGATGGTATGAATAATTGTTTCTAGAACTAACTCATAAATATATTTTTAAGTTTTTTTACTATTATAATTAGTTCTTCAAATGTATATGGACTATCTTTTGTTGTTATTGTTTTTTTGTGTGCAAATCTTGAGATACTAGGGTGAAGATTTGTGAATTGAAATGTGAAATATATATGAGATTTTTATTGGCTTAACGTTAACTGCTTCATAGCCCTCGAACCTATAGTTATCATGTCTTATCTCTGATCTTATAACATTTGCAATAAGTCATACTTGGAACCTTCCAGATGATATTATGACTGATATTGACACAACTTATAAAAGCAGTGATTTGATTTACATAGCTACAGCACTTTAATTATCACAATTGTGGTTAGAGCACTGTTGGCTAAAGCCAGGGTTCTTGGGGTTGGTTCCCCCTTGCAACAACTAAAATTTTTTCACATTTTTGCTTTGCTTCTCTCTAGACCCCTTTAAGTGAGAAAGTTTCAATCTAGTTTTTATGAAGGTTCAGAACTTGATAATTGTGATGATAAAGCCTTTTCAATCAACTAATTATGGCTCTCTGGAGGGGGAAGTGTTCTGGTCGACACCGAAAAGGTGTTCTGACAGCACATAATTGGTGGTCTGTTGAGTACGAGATTGCAGCAAGCGGTACTACTCAACACTATAAAGGAAAAATGTGAAGGGCTTGGAAGTCGTGGGTTGTCGTAGCTCAATGGTTAAAGCACTGGTGGCTAAAGCCAGGGTTCCTGGGTTCAATTCCCTGGCGCCAACTAAGATTTTTTTCACAGGTTTACTTTGCTTCTCTCTAGACCCCTATAAGTGAGAAAGTGTTAATCTGGCACTTTAATTATAGCGACAAATTACGAATACATCAAAAGAAATAATAAAGGCCGACTTCCTTTTTTTTGTGTATAAGGTAACATTAACTCAGAACTATTAACACAATAATTGTTCATTAAGGTTTGGTACTTGTGAGTTATTCAACTTTTTCCCTAAATACAGATTTATAGTACATGACTCTAGACCATGCTAGGTATCTTCACAATGTTATATTTAGGTAGTGACAATGCAATAACTCACGTTATCGTTATAGTCTGGTGGAGCCAGACCCACGTAGCGCGCAGAGCGCGTGGAGGGTCTGGGGACATAGCCATACCAAATTTGTTCTGGAGGAATGTGGAAGTGGTGAGTGCCCCACCTATTTTATACCTGAATTTCTACCGCAAATTTGCCATGATTGCTAAACCTAGCATTGAAAAGGTGGTGGAAATGTACAGTAATTTCTATTTGAGGTTGAGGAGGGCTATTCCCGGTAATTTGCTAAAGGTAATTGACCTCTGCAATATATGTGGGGCAGAACAAATTTAGTATGGCCATGTCCCCAGACTCATTTCCAGCGTAGCATACGGTAAAGGGTCTGGCTGTGACAGATCTTATGGTCATATTGAACTGGCTTAACAGTTTTCTGGGTTTATACAGCTACTTTCCTCTAGTGAAGCCTACCTAACCATATTTATATAGAACAGCTGGTAAAAATGGGTTGTGGGAGCCCCTGGATAATTTTACAGCCAACTTCACACGTAGAGCTACCAACCCTAATAGAAACAACTCCAGTGAAGATATCTAGCATGGAATAAAACACTTCTTATACTCAGTCATAGTGATAATACTTGATATTTCACTCTCAGGCTTAATTATTACTTATCTTTGACTCGTGAAAATAAATTATCCTGCTCCTGAAATATTTCGCCATAACAAACTCTGACTCATGTAATAAGTCATAATAGACTTGCCCCAAACCTTATGTTCTAAGCCAGAAGCTGCAGCTGAAAAGATAAAAAACAAACAAACAAACAAAAAACCAACTTAATGGCGCCCAAAAATTAGCATTGCTATGTTGTTTTTTTACTAATGGCAATATTTTGTCAAAATATTTTTCCAACCAACCTCAATATACTTGTAGATTCAGAATTTTTGATAGAATGATGTTTGTTCATAAGGTTCATTAAGCTTGCCAAGTCACAATATTTAGATACAAAATGCTACTCAAATACGTTTGATATATTATTATTGTCTTTAATCACTCTTTGATGCTGTACACTGATAAACCCTCAGTTTGCATGAGCGAGAGGGTGTAGCATACAGGTATATTCTAATTCACGCACACTCTTACGTCATCGTGTTTCACCCGCCATTTTCATTATCAGCTGATTTTTATGTTTAGCTCAGTCATCATTTGGTTAATCCATCGATTGAACTTATTGTTGGTAGTTAGAAGTAGAGTGAGAACTATAGCTACTTTACATTGGTGACCCTGACTCTCGGCCAACAATGACTGAAGAGGAAGCTCTGCCTGGACCGTCTCCAACCTCGCATGCCTCTTCTGCAATAGTTTCTGCAGTTCACTTGAAACTCCCGCCATTTTGGCCCAGCGACCCCGTGGTCTGGTTCTCGCAGGTCGAAGCTCAGTTCGCCACGCGAGGCATCACTGGCCAGAAAACTCGCTTCCAGCACGTCGTAAGCTCTCTTAGTCCCGAGATTGCTACCGGAGTTCGGGATTTGCTACTTCGACCGCCTACGGAACGACCCTACGATGACTGAAGACGGAGCTAATTAAGCACACCGCTGCTTCGGAACAAAGGAGACTCCAGCACCTCCTTGGCGGTGAAGAACTCGGGGATCGCAAGCCTTCCCAGCTAGTACGGCGGATGCAGCAACTTCTCAGTGATAAGCTCGATTCTGCGGATGCTAACTCCTTTCTCCGTGAGCTATTCTTGCAGCGCTTGCCTTCCAACATTTGTATGGTCCTAGCCCCGCCGACACCTCCACTTCCCTGGCTAAACTAGCAGAGATGCCTGACAAAATTCTCGAGGTTGCTGCTCCTCCTAATTCTCCTATGGTGGCTCGCATTAGCGACCCTACTTCCAGCCTGCCAAACAACCGCATACCTACTGCCGTGTTGGAGATTCAGCAACTTCGGGAACAAGTCGCCCGTTTAACTACGATGGTGCGATCCCTTACCACACAGCCTCGTACTCGTAGTCAGCACTGCAGCAAGTCTCGTAATCGCTCTCCCACTCCCACCCCAGTAACAAAGGGCAATAATAATCAGCACTTACTTTGCTGGTACCGCCAAACATTTGGAGAGAACGCTTGCAACTGCAAGCCACCCTGTTCGTGGTCGGGAAACTCCAATGCTGGCAATTAGCGGAGACACAATCTGCCAGCCCTGTTACTGTCACAAGTCGCCTTTTTCACATCACAGACAAATGCACGGGTTCGTTATTTAATCGACACAGGTTCGGAAGTTAGCGTCTTGCCACACACAGCACAAGAGCGTCTGCAACCCCCTCACAGTCTCAGCCTCACAGCCGTCAATAACACTTCCATATCTACGTTTGGCACTCGTCAAGTAACCCTCAATCTGGGATTGCAACGCTCTTTCTCATTGGGGCCGATTTTCTACGCCATTTTGCACTTCAGGTTGACATGAAGCATAAGCGGTTGTGGGACTCCACCACACAACTGCAAGTTGCAGACGACCCCTTCACTTCACTCCTTTCAGAATTTCCCACCCTATTACAGGCATTCTCACCGGAGCGCGAAGTTAAGCATGGTGTCACACATCACATAGACACCAAGGGGCCTCCAGTTGCAGCACGTCCCCGACGTCTCGCTCCAGATTGTCTCTCAGTCGCAAAACAGGAGTTTGAGCACATGCTGGCTCTCGGCATCATTCGTTCTTCATCCAGTAGTTGGTCCAGTCCATTGCATTTAGTTCCCAAGAAGAGCCCTGGAGATTGGCGCCCCCCTGTAGTGGCTACCGCGCTCTCAATCGCATTACTGTTCCAGATCGATATCCTATCATGACTTCTCGTCCAGTCTCCGAGGTTGCACAGTTTTCTCCAAACTGGACCTGGTACGGGCTTATCATCAGATTCCCATCCCTCCTGATGACATTCCCAAGACAGCCGTCACCACTCCGTTTGGCCTCTACGAGTTCACTTGTATGCTATTCGGTCTCCGCAACGCAGCCCAGACGTTCCAGCGATTCATCGACACGGTCCTGCAGGGTTTACACTTCTCCTTTGCATATGTAGACGATATTTTGGTGACTAGTTCATTACAAGAAGAACATCTCCAACACCTTCGCCTTGAATTCCAGCGACTGGCGGAACACAGTGTCAACATCAACCCTTCCAAGTGTCTTTTCGGCAAACAGTCTCTCAACTTTTTAGGACATCACATTGACTGCAACTGTATCAGTCCACTTCCTGGTAAAGTCGAGGCCATCACGGCATTTCCCCAACCACAGTCACAACGGCAGTTGCGTGAGTTTTTGGGCATGGTGAATTTTTATCGTTTTATCCCTCACTGTGCAGAACTGATGCAACAACTACACTCTCTCCTCCAGAATCCATTGAGTGGACTCGGAAGGCCCAGGAGGCTTTTCAGGCCACTAAGGACGCCCTGGCAGAAGAGACCCTCCTCTCCTACCCCAAGTCGGTGGCGCCTACATGCATCGTCAAGGATGCATCCAATGTAGCAGTGGGAGCTGTTCTTCAACAGTACATCGATGATGCTTGGCAGCCCATCTCTTTCTTTTCGAAGTCTCTCCAGCCTGCTGAGAAGAAGTACAGCACCTTCGACAGAGAACTCCTAGCCATCTACCTGGCCATAAAACATTTTCGTCATTTTGTGGAAGGTCGGCAGTTCCAGGTACTGACAGACCACAAGCCATTAACCATCGCTCTCAATGCTTGTTCAGATAGACATTCACCCAGGCAAGCTCCGCAGTTGGATTTCATTGTCCAGTTCACCTCAGTGATTAGACATGTCAAAGGGAAAAACAATGTCGTAGCTGATGCCTTGTCGCGCATCGAGTCCAATGCATTGATGAGTGGTCAATCTCCAGTGATCGACTTCCAAGCTATGGCAGCTTCTCAACAGGATGACCATCAAGTTCGTGTCCTGCAATATTCCCAGCCATTGGTCTCAAAGTGGAAGCTGTTTCGTTGCTGGCTGGCAATGGGACCATCCTATGCGACACATCCACGGGCACTGCACGCCCTATACTTCCACTCTCCTGGCGCCGTGTCGTGTTCGACTCTCTACATGGATTGTCTCATCCAGGAGTTCGCGCTACATAGAAGCTCATCACTTCTCGTTACGTGTGGCCACTGATCAACGCAGATGTTCGACGTTGGGCTCGCAACTGTTTGCAGTGTCAACGCACCAAGGTTCATCGGCACACTAAATCTCCTCTGGCGACGTTCCCACTACCAGACTTCTGGTTCCACACTATGCACATCGACTTGGTAGGCCCGCTGCCTCAGTCCCAGGGATTCACTCATCTTCTCACCTGCGTGGATCGGTTCACACAATGGCCAGAAATGATTCCGCTCTCGAGTATCACAGCGTAGGAAGTGGCACGTGCCTTCATGTCAGGTTGGATCTCTCGCTTCGACATGCCGGACACAGTCGTCACGGATCGGGGAGCACAATTTGAGTCTCACTTTTGGAGGAGTCAAGCATGCTCACACCACTGCGTATCACCCCCAGGCCAATGGCATGGTGGAACAGTTCCATCACCAGCTTTAGGCCTCTCTACGAGCCGCCGAGTCCTCCTCATGGATGGATTCCCTCCCACTTGTGCTGCTCGGTATACACACTGCTCTAAAGGAGGACGTAAGATGTACCATGGTTGAGATGGTTTACGGTTCATCACTCCGATTGCCTGGCGAGTTCTTCACTTTTTCACCTGCCACGGAATTAGACCCTTCCAGTTATGTATCACACCTTAAACTCTGCATGCGACAGATGCAGCCCTCGCCACCTCATTAATCTACTAGAAGTAGTTTTGTGAGTGACCAGCTCACTACCTGCACCCACGTGTTTGTTCGCCATGATGCGGTACGCAAGCCACTACGACCTCCATACGATGGCCCCTACTTGGTGTTTGAACGGCATGCTAAATATTTCTTGCTTGACATTGATAGCAGGCGAAAGTCAGTGTCCATTGACCGGCTGAAGCTAGCGCACATGGAAATGTCCTCTACAGATGCTGTTGCTAGTTTATCTACTGACTCGTCAAAAACACCCAACCCACCCTCAACACCCACCCAGCTTGCCACACCCATCCCACCCGTGACATCCAATCCTTCTGTTGACATCTCGTCTAGGGCCTCTCCTCGAATGACTCATTCAGGCCAATGGGTTCACTGGCCCAAGCGCCTCGCCTCATATGTCCCGTGACACAGTCACTGGGATGGGAGTACTGTAGTATACAGGAATATTCTAATTCATGCACACTCTTACGTCATCGTGTTTCACCCGCCATTTTTATTATATCAGCTGATTTTTATGTTTAGCTCAGTCATCATTTGGTTAATCCATCGATCGAACTTATTGTTGGTAATTAGAAGTAGAGTGAGAACTATAGCTAGCTACTTTACAAGGGTTATAGTAGTTGTTAGTCTGCTTGTCGGTCTGTCTGTCTGTCATACTCTGATTTTGGAAATTACTAACAATTAACCGTCGGTGTATAAATTACTCAGAATGAAGATTTAGGACCTTTCATTGTGCTACTATTTTATTAATTGTTTCAGCACTGCGTAGGTACCAGATTATGTGGTTAATGTCCCCTAGCTTCAGGTGATAGTCACATGAGCAAATAATATCTTGCAGCCTGCGGTGTAGTTTGCTTTTATGCTCAGGGAAGTTAATGGAGGTGAAAGAACTGAAGTTTCGGTTGAAATGTATACCAGTGAGTTTTTCTGACTTGCTTAGCTTGTTCTCTTATGAAGACAGCATTTCCATGTACCATTTTCTTTGTTCAATCTTTGTTAATGCCTGATTAAAATAGCTAATAAATATGGCTTGCTGACATTATTTTGTGCTAGCTTAGTAGCACTGAGGGTTCACACATGTGGTTATAATTGTGCAAGCTGAAGATATTTTAGGGCATGTTGTTTTCAAGATTTAAGCTGGTCAGGAGCTAATGCTCGGAATGATTATGGCATAGAGTATTCTTGGGAATTTGAAGGCAGCTAATTTTTTTATTTGGGTTCTTTCATCATAACTACTATTATTTATGTCATCATTATTGTTTACTCTTATTCTTTGATGGGAAATTTTGAATGAATCTTTAAGCCATAGTAACATAGGCATGTGGTGCCCCCCATCGTCGCAGAAGTCGGTACAGAATATACATAGCCGGGGCGAAACCATAAGAGAATGTAAATCATGCTACCTACCAGTTAGGCTAGGAAACATTAAAAAAATTTTTTTTTTGATTGGACGGTTCACTTATTCATTACTAGGAGGTTGATATGAAATATTTTGACCACGAAATGTGCAATCTCGTTGGATGGTTTGAAAGTACCGTGGTACTAATATTATATTTAACAAGTACCCAATTTTCAATAGTCCACTTTTAAAACTATCATGCTCACTTTGCTCGCTGGCCAACAAATATCCCCGATTTTCTATTGCATTAGCCCAATAGTATCGCCATTCCTTAGCTCGCTCACCAATTAATGTTCACCTTCACAGTAATGAAAGAAAATGCGACAATTTACAATCCGTACCTTGTTGTGGCAGTTTTGACTTCTCCGTTCGATGCAGCAGTAGTTGACACTTTTTTTGTTCGACAACTATTTTGGAGTTTCAGAGGCTGGAAGGGCCAATAAAGATGACGAGGAGTTCAACTGTAACGTGTGTGGGTTTACTGGAGCTGCAGTACTGACTTTGACATTTGAATAAAAATGTTTTATGAATTATTATGCTTATGATAACTTATAATTTTCCAGTTATAATTTGGTTGTCTAGTGTAGTTTTACAACAATGACTTATATTCTAAATAAAAAATTACGTAAATATAAGAAAGAACAATATAATGTTAATTAAATTGGCAACACATTTTGTTGTTTTCCACATTTGTAACTCATTGGCAACAATAATAATAATATATTCATGTACAGTTGTTGGGTAATTTTCACATGGTTTTATTTCAGGGCTGTATTTGAGGGGGGGTGGGATGGGGGTTGGGCTAATTCTCCACTTGCGTAATTCTCTCGCCTTTGCACCCCATGCATTTCTGAAGTGATATAGATTTTTAAGAACTGATTCATGATTGAGTATCGATTAAATGCAGATTTAGGAAGTTTACAACTCATACTACTTTGCTGCTCTGAGAAACGCAACACAATTAATATTTTTCAAAATTATTGTTGTCTTCATTCAACAAGTTTAAAATAATTATGAAAAAGATTGTGTTCTGATTTCTCAGAGCAAGAAAGTAGTATGAGTTGTGAACTTTCATCGGCATGTATCTTATAGGAAGACTAGATGATCTACAACTATTGGGTCTTAACCTGTTTAAAAAGTATAACATTTTAATTAATGAACATCATCGGCAAACAGTTGAACTATTATGATTGGGCAATTATGTACAGTAAATAAATTGGACCTGCTATATACACGTAAATATATCAATAACTTCTTATCAGAAGGCTTTATCACTTTCTAAAGCATTATCGTTATCTAATAGCTATTAAATTATGATAGCAAGTAGCTCATTCATTTCAAATTTACCAAACACAATGAGATAAAGAAATTTTAGGATATGTTTTTACTATTAGGTGCTGTTTTTATTGAAAATATAGTCATTGGTTTTTTGGTATTCTCAAAGTAATGATTAAAAAATTAAAACATATGCAACATATGCATACTTGCATGCATACATATATACGTGTGTACATAAACAGGTAAGTATTTAGTATACATGTAATTTCAATCTTAC